>Ga0272448_1000195_pt1 | contig 93726 bp, 68 predicted proteins | sample YNPCB0191_FD_202220 | JGI IMG/M metagenome (GOLD analysis project Ga0272448, IMG submission 202220) | Hot spring sediment microbial communities from Yellowstone National Park, WY, United States - YNP-CB-019-1 | ecosystem: Environmental > Aquatic > Thermal springs > Hot (42-90C) > Sediment... | reverse complement strand
GCCAAGCAGAAAACGCTCGGTAGCATCCTCAAGGAAAAGGGCATCATCACTGAGGAACAGTTGCAGGCGGCACTGAAACTCCAGGAGGAGAATCAGGACTTACGCTTGGGAGATGCCCTGGTCCGCTTGGGCTACGCCACCTGGGATCAGGTTACGGCCGCCCTGGGCGAGTTGCTTGACTACCAGGTGGTGGACCTCCGCAAAATCAAGATCCCCATAGAGGCCATTGAGGCCGTGCCGAAATCGGTGGCGATGCAACACAAGATCATCCCTATCGGCCGTCAGGATGGCGTGCTGACTGTGGCGATGAGCGACCCGTTTGATCTCTATGCAATGGACAACCTGCGCTTCATGCTGAATACGGACGTCCGACCAGTCCTCGCCGCCCCGGACGCCATTGAGGAGGCCATCAACAAGTACTACGGCCTGGAAGAATCCACAGTGGACAACATGTTGCAGGAGTTCACCGACAGCGATATCGGCTACGAGGAAACGGCCGGCGCGGAGGAGGCAGGAACGGAGGAGACTGGCGACGATGCACCGCTAGTGCGACTGGTGCATCTCATCATCAGCGAGGCGGTGCGCGCGCGGGCGAGCGATATCCACATTGAGCCGTTGGAAAACCGACTGCGCATCCGTTACCGCATTGACGGGGTGTGCCAGGAAGTAGATGCTCCGCCGAAGAAACTGCAGAATGCCATCATCTCGCGCGTCAAGATTATGTCGGGCATGGACATCGCCGAGAAGCGGCGACCACAGGACGGGCGCATCGCCATGCGAGTCGCCGGCAAGCCGCTGGACATGCGCGTGAGCGCTCTGCCTGCTAAACACGGCGAGTCCGTGGTACTCCGCATCCTGGAAAAGCAGTCTATTCTCATCAACCTGCAGGAACTCGGTTTCCACGACACCGACTACAAGCGCTTCCAGGCCATCATCAAGCGCCCCAACGGCATCTTCCTGGTAACCGGCCCCACTGGCAGCGGCAAGACCACCACGCTCTACGCGGCGTTGAACGAACTCAACCGGCCAGACAAGAAGATTATCACTGCCGAGGACCCGGTCGAGTATCACCTGACGGGGGTGAACCAGGCCGAGGTTAAGGAGAAGATCGGCTTCACCTTTGCGACAATCCTCCGCGCCATGTTGCGCCAGGCACCGGACATCATCTTGGTCGGCGAGATCCGCGACCCTGAGACAGCGGAGATTGCTATTCAGGCGGCGCTCACCGGCCACTTGGTCTTCAGCACCCTGCACACCAATGATGCTCCTAGTGCCATCACCCGCCTGATTGATATGGGCATCAAACCTTTCCTGGTTGCCTCTTCCGTGCACGCCATCATGGCCCAACGCCTGGTGCGTGTCATCTGCCAGCATTGCAAGGAGCCGGTGCAGTATAGCGTCCGGGAACTGGCAGCCGTGGGCCTGAGGCCAGAGGACGTGCGCAACATAACCCTGTATCGCGGGCGCGGCTGCAGTTTCTGCCGCAATACTGGCTACCGCGGACGAACGGGGATCTTTGAGTTGATGGAAATGGATTCGCAGTTGCGCGAGATGGCCTTCCGCCGCGAACCGGTGTCAGACCTGCGCCGCCAGGCGCGCCTCAGCGGCATGAAGACCCTGGAAGAAGATGGCGTGCGCAAGGTCCTCGCCGGCATCACCACAATCGAGGAAGTCGTGAGCATGACGCGGCGGGAAGTGATGGAAGAACTGGAGAAGGGCGTCGTCTAACAAGAGCAGTACATGACGGCACACGCGGAGTAACGAGTAAACGAGTAAGCGATGCAGATCAACAAACTTCTGGAAACGGTTGTAAGTCAAGGCTGTTCCGACCTCCACCTGGCGGTAGGCCGGCCGCCGACGGTTCGACTGCATGGGCGGCTGATCCCTCTGAAGACGAAGGTGCTGGAACCGGAGGACACCGTCGCCCTGATGAAGAGCATCACTCCAGAACGCTGTCAGCAGGAGTTGCAGGAGCGCGGCGGGACTGACTTCGGTTTTGCCTTCGGCGACAAGGGGCGTTTCCGCGTCTCGGTCTTCAAGCAGCGCGGCAAGGTTGGCATGGTCCTGCGCTTGATTCCGTCACACATCATGTCCTTTGAGGAAATCGGCCTACCAGACCAGATAAAACAGTTAATGTACCGGCCGCGCGGCCTCATTCTTGTCACCGGTCCCACCGGCAGCGGCAAGACGACCACGCTGGCAACGATGATCGACTACATCAACCGTAACCGCGACTGTCACATCATCACTATTGAGGACCCCATTGAATATTACCACCAACACCAGCGTAGCATCATCACCCAGCGTGAAGTGCACGTGGACGTTCCCGACTTTCCTGAGGCCTTGTGGCGCGGCCTGCGCCAAGACCCTGACGTCATCCTTGTCGGCGAGATGCGCGAACTGGAGACCATCTCCACTGCCATCACCGCGGCAGAAACCGGTCACCTGGTGCTCGCAACGCTGCACACCACCGGCGCGGCGGGAACCATCAACCGCATCATTGACGCCTTTCCCACCAACCAGCAGGAACAGGTGCGCACACAACTTTCCGTGGCGCTTATTTGCGTCATTTCGCAGACGCTGATTCCGCGCATCACGGGGCGCGGGAGGGTGGCGGCCTTTGAAATTATGGTGGTTACCCCCGCCATCCAGAACCTCATCCGCATGAATAAGGTATATAACATTCCCTCCGAGATTCAGACCGGGGCGCGGCTGGGCATGATTACCTTGGACGACTCACTCCTGCGCCTGTACGAGCGGGGGATCATCTCCGCCGACGAGGCCATCGCCCGCTGCCAGAATCTGACTGAGTTCCAGGAGCGCATCAAGGCGATTACGCCCCGGGGCGCTGGAGAGGAGGACAAGCCTGATACGGTACGTCCGGGCACCCCCGGCCCCGCGCTCAAACGTCCCGTGCTCAAGATCGGCCCACAGACCCCGGAGGCATAAGCCACCCGGCCTGCGCCCCAGGAGATGGTTATGGCCGTTTCGGAAGAACGCCAAGCACCGCTCGGCCAGATCCTCAAGGAGATGCGCCTGGTCACCGAGAGCCAGGTACAGGAGGCCCTGGCCATCCAGCGCCAGCGTGGTGGCGCACTGGGCAGCATCCTCGTCAGCCTCAACTACGTCACCGAGCAGGAAGTGCTAACCGCGCTTGGACGACAGGCGGGCATGCCGGTGGTGGACTTGGACAACATGGAGATCATGCCCGAGGTTCTGGAGCGCGTCTCGCCCTCCATTGCCAGCGTGTATCGGGTTATCCCCATATCCTACGAGAACGGGGTGCTGACCGTGGCGATGGCCGACCCCCTCAACGTCAAGATCCTAGACGATTTGCGCTTCCTCCTGGATTGCGAGGTGCGCGGCGCGGTGAGCAACGAAGCCGCGGTGGCCCGTGCCCTAGAACGCTTCTACGCCGGGCGCGAGGAATCCATCGAGTCGCTTCTTAAGGAACTCGATGACGGCACGCTGGCGCAACTCCCCCAGGACACCAGCGAATCCATTGACCTGCAGAGCCTGGAGGAATTGGCAAACATCGCTCCCGTGCGCAAGCTTCTGAACCTCGTCCTCCTCCAGGCCGTCAAGGAGCAAGCCAGCGACATCCACTTCGAGCCCTTTGAGGAAGAGTTCAAGATCCGCTACCGGATTGACGGCATCCTCTATGAAATGGTGCCGCCGCCGCGGCAGTTGGCCACCGCCATCACCACTCGCATCAAGGTTATGGCCAACCTGGACATCGCCGAGCGCCGGCTGCCCCAGGACGGGCGCGTCCGGCTCAACGTCAGCGGCAACCCCGTGGAGCTGCGCATCGCCGTGCTCCCCACCACGTTCGGCGAAAGCGTGGTTATGCGCGTCCTTGACCGCTCGGTCGTCCGCTTGGAACTTGACCGTCTCGGCCTGCGAGAGGACGAGTTCCAGACGATGAAGAATCTCCTGGCCCTGCCCAATGGCATCATCCTGGTTACCGGTCCCACCGGCTGTGGCAAAACCACCACCCTCTACGCCGCGCTCAATCACATCAACGATGTCGGCCTCAAGATCATCACTACTGAGGACCCCGTTGAATACGACCTGGAGGGCATTATTCAGGTGGAGATTGACCCAGACATCGGCGTTACTTTTGCCACCTGCCTCCGTTCCATCCTGCGCCAAGACCCCGACATCATCCTAGTGGGCGAAATCCGCGACGTGGAGACGGCGGAGATCGCCATCCAGGCCTCGCTCACTGGCCACCTGGTGCTGAGCACCCTGCACACCAACGACGCCCCCAGCACCATCACCCGCCTGATGGACATGGGCATTGAACCTTACCTCATCACAGCCACGGTTGAGGCGGTGATCGCACAGCGCTTGGTGCGGCGGATCTGTGTGCACTGCAAGGAAGAATATACGCCGAGTGAAGAGATGCTGATGGAATTGAACCTGCGTCCGGAGGACGTGCGTGGCAAGCGTTTCTGGTATGGGCGTGGCTGTGAGGAGTGTAACAACACCGGCTACCGCGGGCGCATGGCCATCTTTGAGATCATGACGCTGGACGACGAGGCACGCGAGGTGATTATGGAGGAGGGGGCCACCCAACTGCTGCGCGAGGTAGCCATCCGCCGTGGCATGCGCACCTTGCGCGAGAGTGGCCTCCTCGCCATCTATGACGGCCTCACCACTATTGAAGAGGTCGTGCGCGAGACGTTGACCGCGGAGACGTGAGACCAGCGGAGGTGTGAACAAATGGCTATGTTCCAGTTTGAGGCGATGGACTCCAAGGGGCAGGTAGTCAAGGACGAGGTTGAGGCGACCAGCACCGAGGAGGCCATCCAGAAGATTCGCGCCCGCAAACTCTTCCCTACCAGCATCAAGGAGCGCAAGGAGAAGGGCAAGAAAACCCCCGGCCTCGGCGCTGGCAAGCGGAAGAAAAGCATCGCCGTTGGCGGCGTCAGCGCTAAGCAACTCACCACCTTCACCCGTCAACTTTCCACACTCCAAGATGCTGGCCTGCCGGTGGTGCGTAGCATCCGCATCCTTGAGGGCCAACTCAAGCCGGGCGTCCTCAAGAACGCCTTGATTGACGTTGCCGACGACGTGGAGGGCGGCAGCACCTTCAGCGAGGCCCTCGCCAAGCACCCGAAAGTCTTTGACAAACTCTATGTCAACATGGTGCGCGCCGGCGAGGCCGGTGGCGCGCTGGACACCATCCTCCAGCGCCTTGCCGACTTTCGCGAAAAGTCCCAGCGCCTCAAGAAACAGATCATTAGTGCCATGATCTACCCGGCGGCGGTCATAACCTTCGCCGGTGGCATCCTCGCCGCCGTCCTCACCTTCATCGTGCCCAAATTCAAAGAAATCTTCATGGAGTTCGACATAGAGTTGCCGGCCATCACCAAACTCCTCCTCAACACCAGCGAAACCATCAAGGAGAAATTCTATTGGGGACCGGTAGTTGTCGTTGGCCTTATCATCATCTACAAGGCCATCCGCGCCACCGAGAGCGGACGCTATGTCGTGGACAGTATAAAACTAAAGTTGCCGGTGTTCGGGATCATTATCAGCAAATCCTCCATCGCCCGTCTGACACGCACGCTCGGCACACTGGTGGCCGCCGGCGTACCCATCCTGGAGGCGCTCAACATTGTCCGCGAGACCGCTGGCAATGAAGTAGTCGCCCGCGCCATCACGGACGTCCATGACAGCATCCGCGAGGGCGAGAGCATTGCCGAGCCGCTGGCCCAGAGCAAGATCTTTGACGACATGGTCGTCAACATGATTGCGGTCGGCGAGGAAACCGGCGACCTCGACAAGATGCTCATCAAGATCGCCGACACATATGATGAGGACGTGGACGCTGCAGTGGCTGGCATGATGAGCTTGCTCGAGCCCATCATGATTATCTGTCTCGGCATCGCCGTTGGGTTTATCGTCATCGCCTTGTTCATGCCGCTCATCTCCCTGATGAACAACTTGAGCGGCGGCGCCAGCACTGGCGGAAAAACCTGAGACATTGCCCGCAGCGGCGGGCGCTCGTGGCGGGAGGACGTCCCATGCGGCTGACACGCACGGCGGGAGCCTTTACCCTCATTGAGATGCTGACAGTAATCGCCATCATCGGCGTCCTCGCCGGGCTTATCGTCCCTGCTGTGGTCTCGTCCATCCGCCAGGCCCGTATCAAGGCCGCGGAAAACGATATTCACAACCTAGCCCTGGCACTGGAGGCCTATTGCGCCGACTGGGGCTGCTATCCGCCCGACTCCATGGAGCCCAACCCGACGGTGATGGAACTGGACGATGCCACTCATCCGAGCACGCCGGCGGAGTGCCTGGTCTTCTATCTCGGCACACGCTTCACGCCTGCTTCCACCAATGGCAACGTTGGTCTCGGCGGCGCCAGCGCCAGTTTGGCACCTCCCGGCATGGGCAGGCGTGAGGCGTACGCGACCCGATCCTGTGGCCCTTACATGGACTTCCGTGGCGAACAACTTCGCCTCTTCCGCCAAGGCGCCCCTTGGCCTAGCATGGTGGATCCCTGGGGCCAGCCATACCTCTACAACTCCCCCGGCGGCCTTTATGGCGAACCCAAACATAACACCACCAAGTTTGACATTTTTAGCGTCGGCCCCAACGGCCTGACCAATCAGGGCGCAATTGCTATCCACACTTACTTGCCGCCGATAGCAACTACGACCGACACGGGGTGGGATTCGCTCATCAATGCGCTCAACAACGAGACCCCGCCGCGCTACGGGGCGGGCAATGACGTAGACACCGCGCGCGGTGGCAACTTCTTCAGCGGCAGGACGTACTACAACGAGCCCTACGGCTCCCGGGACGCCGACGATATCAACAACTGGTGACGCTCGCACCGGTGACCGCTGAAACAACGACGCTCTCCCGCTGTCTGAACCCTGGCGTCAGCGGGAATGGTGGCGTTCAGGGCAGGTCAGTAATGCGACAAAACGATAAGTGATAAGGCATGAGCGATGGGCGGTAACAGGCGACACAACTCTGGCCTGACGCTGATTGAGATGCTGGCAGTCCTCGCCATCATCGTCATCATCGCCTCTGCTGTCGTGGTTGCTGGTGTCGGGCTGTGGAACCGAAGTCAGCGCGATGGCACACGAGCCATCATAGAGGGCCTGGTCGGAGCGATTGAGGCCTATGCCGCACAGTTTGACGGCTACTGCCCGCCCGACAATCAGGTGGCAAAGTGGCGCACCCATCCCCACCACGGCAACAATAACCTTTACTACTCTCTCAAAAGTACCGGTCATCTGGACTGGCTTTCCAGCCGCCAGATCGTCGTCGACTCTGACAGCGCAATGCTGATTGTGGACACCTACCGCCGCCCGTTGGTCTACAACGGGCCGTATGACGATGGGGTAACGGACACGCCCTTCGTCTACAAGGGATACACGCTTCGCGCCAAGGGCGGGACATACATGCTGTTCTCGCTGGGGGATGACGGGCTGAGCAATCCGGTGCCGCCTGGTCACCCGGCATATGATCCGGATATGCCCCAGGACGACATTCGTAACTATCAGGAGTTGGAATGAGACTGCTTCGTCCTGAACCACAGGCAATCCGGGAGGGGCTGAGTAGGACCCGTGCTTTTACTCTCACCGAGATGCTCGTAGTGCTCGCCATCATCGGTTTGGTCACGGTGATGGCGCTGCCGGCGATGATGCCATTTATACGCGGACGCCGCGTCAGTCAGGCAGTTGAAGTGGTCCGCAGCGGGGTGATGCGCGCCCGCTACCTGGCCGTGCAGAACGGCGCCCGTTATTCGGTTTGGTTCATACCCTACAACGACCATGACCCAGAAGGCGTCACCAGCAACAAGGTGGAGATCTGGGCCACCGGCGGCACCGCCCCCATTGAGGAACCGCTTTACCTGCCCCCGCCAGTACGCCTCTACCTAGGTGCCTTCACCCCCGTCATAACCTTTACCCCCTCTGGCGCCGCTGACGCAGGCACCAACATCGGTGGATTCCACCTTGTCGGCGCCATCGCCGCCACCAGTAAGGTGAAGACCGCGTCCAACGCCACGCTCACCGTAAAGGCCAGCAACGCAAACTGGGCTACCGACCAGTGGCGCGAACACGTCATCGTCATCAGCAACATGCCCAATCCGGTAACCAAAACCGTGTCGCCCGCTGCGGGCCGCTGTCGGCGCATCCGTGCCAACACTGCCGACGAACTCATTCTCTACAACCCGTGGAACGAAACTGGGGAGGACCCCGCCGTGGTGGTGCCCCTTGGCGAGTCGACCCCCGGGAAAAATGACGGGGACGTTTTCTTCCTTGTCGCGCCGGAGAACGTGCGCCGCGTAGTCGTCTATGCCTCCACTGGGCGAGTGCGCGCGGAGGCCCCACGATGAGCTGCACAAAGCGCGACAAGAGTAGCGGTGGAGCAGCTACGCATCTTGCCCTGCGCGGCGGATGGCGCGTCATTTCCCATTGCCGCCTCGGCGCCCGACGCTGCAGACATGCTGGGTTCAACCTCGTGGAAGTCCTCATCGCCATGTTCATCTTCGGACTCGGCGTCATTCAGGTTTTGGCAATGTTCCCAGTCGCCATCTACAGCGGTGCCCAGGCGGTCAACCAGGTAGAAGGTCATCTCCTCGGCCAGACCGCCCAGGCCATCCTCCTTTACGAAATGAACACAACCCTTTTCAGCGCCATGGCCACCGCGGCCAGCAATTATGCCTACATAGAGTCCGCAACACCGCTGGGTGGCGACAATCGCTGGCAGGTCGCCTTCAACTATCTGTATTCGCCGCCCGCCTTGCCGAGCGAGGAACGCTGGGGGTACTCGCATTACTATGTGACGATTGTGAGTGGGCGGTGCGCCGGCGAGACCCGCCGGATTACCGGCAACACCAGCACCCGCCTTAATGTCAGCCCCAACTGGACTGACGCGCCGGACGCAACCTCGCGCTTTCGCATCACCCGCTATGCTCTGCCCGGCCCCCGCTACGAAGGAATGGCCGCGGACACAAGCACGACCACTACTATCCAGGCCATGCCCGCGCCGGCATGGACCACCGATGTCTGGAAAGGGTATACCGTTCAGATTGTGGCGGGCACCAACAAGGGGTTGTGCCGTACCATCAGCGGCAATGATTCCGATACGCTGCAACTGGCCACAAACCTCCCGGTGGCTCCCGACACCACCTCCAAGTTTCGCATTCTGCCCCCCGTGGGTATTGTGCGAGAGGCGCGCGTAAGCAGTTTCAGCACCGCGGCTCGCACCATTACCGCCGAATACCTGCCCGGGCATACGAGTGCCGGCCAAGCAGTAGCCGAGTGGCCGGCAAATCATTGGCAAGATTGCTACGTGCTCATGCTTGACGGCCGCGCTCGTGGAAAGGCCTACCCCATTGAAAGCAACGATACGAATGGACGGCTTGTCATCAGCGACGATGGAGTGGCGGGCAGTGTCAATTTTGAAAAGGACGGCCTGGCCCGTGGCGACCGCTTCTTCATTGCCGGGCACCGCAATCCGGACTTCCCGCGAACGATTCCCCACGACCGCTTCCGGCGCCTTGACAACAGCAATCCGAATGTGTTTGTGGCCGCGCGGCAGACGGCTGCCTCGCCGCTGCACCTTGATTGTCTCAACCCCCTCTACGACGCGGCGCTGGCAGCGCGCTATGTGGAGCGCGGCAAAGCCTTCCCCCTTGACCGCGAGTATTCCTACGTCATTATCCTCAGCGACCAGGCGGGGGACAGCAGGACCGGTAGCCAACGCACGGGCGCCAGCGAGCCAGGGGCACGGGCGGACATCCTAGTATTCTTCAACTATCAGGAGTTGCAGCCCCCGGCGCGCAACCGCCCAGCAGTAGCGCATTTCATTTACGAGCAGAGAGAGTAGTGCAGCATGACCCGCGTGGCACACAACTCTATTCTCCTGCGTGCGACGACAGCGCCAGTCGGCCACTGTTCCCAGTACCACCGGCACCGGCCACAAGCGGCGTTCACGCTGGTGGAACTCCTTGTTGCCATTGGCCTCCTCTCCATTCTCCTCTACATGCTGGCCTATGCATTTGCGACGTCACACAAGACCTTTGCCATGATCACTGCGGCGGTGGATGCGCACCAGGAGGCACGCGCGGTGCTTGACATGCTGGCTGATGAACTCGCCGCTGCGCAACTGGTGCGCTACTACGACGCCAGCACGGGAACGCGTGTTGTCGGAATCTTCCAGGCGACTGCGACCACAGAGTCCGAGACCCGCAGCGGTCAGACCTTGCTGCTACGTCGGCAAACATTGACCTTCACCACCACCGCCTTCCAGGCAGGCAACAACCCCGCCGGCTCTGGCTCCACCGCACCGCAATTGGTGGAGGTGCGCTACGAGCATCGCCATCCCCTGTCCGACACTGCTGGCAATGATTTGCGCCTAGCACACTCCTGGGAGCGCGTACTTAATAAGAGCATCCACTGGGTGCCCTGGGCGACGTGGGATGGGAACACCAGCAACACAGCGCGCTTTAGCACACCGGAGGGCGCGGGATTCTCGGTTCTCTTCTTCGGCCTGCGTTTTTTTGATAGCCGCGCCAATCCTCCAGGGTGGACTGGCAACGGCAACTGGAACACTGCAACCGACCCGAAGGACTACCTGCCCGCCGCGGTAGAGATAACACTGGTCGTGCGACCCGAACAAGCACCGCGCGAATACGCGATGGTACGAGTGGTGGAGATACCGGCAGCGAGGCAATGAACGGCTGCAAAACACTGGGGAAACTGCGTGGCGGATACGACGCACCCCGCACGAGGGGTGCGGACATAGTCCGACCCATCAGGCTTCCACCCTTCTATCGCCAGACTGCCGGCAATGGAGGCGCGACGATGGCATGGCGCCTGCCGACGTGGGGGGGGGGCCTACGCCTGGGCCAACCAGGCGTGCGCTCCGGCGCGGCGCTCATCGTGGTCGTCGGCGTCCTCGCCGCGCTCCTCGCCATGGCCATGACCTTCGCCCTGGTCACGCGTGTGGAGATGCGGGCCAGCCGCAACCAAGCTGTCGCTGACCAGGCACGGGCCCTCGCCTGGAGTTATCTGGAGACCTATGCCCGCCGTATCCGCATCGCCGATTTCGCCGAGTGTGACACCGATGCCGGCGCCAGCCGCCCAAACGCCAATGGCTGGGTCAGCGCGGCCGATACGAACGCCGTCATCATCGAGGACGAGGACCGCAAGTTCAACCTCAACGCCATGGGCTTCCCTGGCGACCTCGGCTGGGAACACGATCTGCGCCAGCGGTTCACTTCCTTTGAGGCCAGCCTTGTCCGCCTCTTCCTCGACCGCCTCAGCAGCACCGACCAGGCCGCTGTGGAGTTTCGCAACAAGTACGCACCCCATTATGACGACGCCGACAAGCGTCGCGGAATGGCCACTCTCTTCGTGACCGGCCTCTACTCCAGCACCGACGGCAAGTGGCGACAGGGCCTAATGGAGTGGCGCTATGGCTATGCGAATACGGTGCGCTTGCCTGACCCGGCAACTGGAGTGCCGCACGGAGTGCCCGGCACCGCCGGCAACGACTTTGACCTCGAACAACGCTGGGGGTGGACGCTTGACGTGGATACCAGCGCCTGGTCGGACGACGGCATCCGGTATCCTGGCGACTACCCGGCAGGCAAAGACCCAATGACCGGATATCGCGAACTCGGCTGGAAGGACGGCTGCCGCTCCATTTGGGGGTTCCTCAGTGGCGGCAACCTCTACTTCCGCTCGGAGTGGGGCACGTTGCAGGAAGTCTGGCAGGGGCGCATCGCCGCCGGGGACTGGGGCGATGACTGCGGCACCGGCTACCCGACCGCCGATGCCGATCCCAACCGCAACCTAGGCTATCACGACAGCGTGCCCAGCGCCATCCGTGGACCCGATGGCATTCTCCACGCCGAGCCGCGCCTCCGCGACGTCAGCACTGGCGAGATCAATGAACTCTTTGAGTTTGACCCGGAGCATCCGGTGGGCGACGACCGTCCCTTCACCGCCGTCTGCCAGATAATTCCCATCATCCAAGAGATTCTTGTTGCCGAAGGGCGCGCTCCCGCCCAGGCCTGGCGGGAGGCGGAAGACTTCTACCACCTCGTCAAGGACTACCTCACCGTATACAGCCACACGCGCCAGGCCCCGAGGCACGACGGGCGCGGCGGCCTAGTGAGCATTAACGACTGGCGCTACGACCGCATTGACAACAATTATGACGGCGTAGTGGATACTGATGCCGAGAGCTTCACGCCCCAGTTGCTCCGCCGACGCCTCGGCCTCGACGACATAGTTGCGCAGGGCTGGATTACGCAGAAGCAGGCCAACCAGTTGGTCGCCAACATCATTGATTTTCGCGACTCCGACGCGGTGCCGACGCTGGTACAAACCGTCCCTGGTCAATCCGACGCTAATGATGCGTGGGGTAGTGAGGGTCTGCACATCACGGAAGTCATGGCCTCGCCCCAGAAGGTACCGCTACGCGGGGACGGCAGTGAAATGACTGACGCCGGCGGCGGCTGGACGTGGCAGGGCACCTTCTGGCGACAGGATGACGCCGGCGGCGAGCGCGTCGGCCAGTGGACCTTCAGGTCCCTGCCCGCGCTGGGCATTAACCTGCGCGCCGGCTGGTACGCCATCCGCATTTACGGAGCAAACGGCAACAACCTCAAGTTCGCTTACGACGGCGTTGAGTATCCCGTCACCACCGATCGCCCCGGCGACGGCGGCTACTACGGGTACGTCCGCAACGGTACCAAACTTCTCGCCGTAGAAGTAAAACTAGTCGGCTCCCCTCCCATTCCGGAGATTTCCTTCGGCATCAGGGCGGCGACTGGTCAATGCTTCTATGGCATTCGCCTCATCCCTGCCTACGTGGAAATCACCAATATTGCCATGCAGCGACCAACGCTAGCCACCACCCACGCCATTGATATCAGCGGCTGGACACTCACCAGCGACACCGACAGCCTAACCCTTTCGGGGACGCGCAGCGTGCCGCCGGCGACAGTGAACGGCGTGTTCCCGGTGGACTACGGCAATTTCATCATTGCCATTGGCGAGGCTCCTTATGCGCGGCAGTGGGGCGTCGGCAGCCCACCCGACGACGAATGGGGCAACACCGCCGAGGAAGGCTACCCCGTTTACTTCGTTGGCGACGTGGAGGCGGATGCCGGCGCTGACGCGTTCGTGAAATTGACAGAGGGCTACCTCACCGATGGCCAGCGACTCCTGACCCTCCGGCTCCGCGACCCCAGCGGTCGCCTTGTCGCTGGAGGCGAAGTAGATGGCCTCATCGGCGTGCCATTTACCGAAGGCGTCAGCCGCGAAAAAGATGACATCCTCGGCACCAACTGGGCGGATTACACCAACATAAGGCTGGATCCTGGGGGCGTGGACACCGACTACCTTGTCGGCTCGCAGAACCGTGCCATATCGGTGCCGGGCATTGGGAGCACCATGTACACCTGTCTGAACCGCAACTACATGTACCTGCCGGGCACAACGACGCCGGCCCTCTTCAGCAACTACGGGGTGCATCACGGCGACGCGGCTGCCTTCCGCTCCCTTGACGACCTGCGTACCGATCGGCTCGCGCTGCCGATTGTCCTCAACCGCGCCTACGCCTCGCCCGGCTGGCTGGGGCTGGTTCCGTCGGGCACGCCGTGGCGCACGATTGACCCTTGTCCGCCAGACGCCTCCACGCCGCCGAAATACATTCCCAGCGGCCCGCATCACCTTCTCGGCCGACTCCTCGCGCGAGCCATTGTTGGCGGCGTCTATGCGCGCGTCAACATCAACACCGCCCCCGAACCGGTGCTCAAGGCCATCTTCAGTGACGCGGCGACAGCAAAAATCATTGCCCGACGAAACGCGCTCCAGTCCGGCAGCCACCCGGCAGGCTGGACCAGTTGGGATGAGTTCCTTGACGACGCCCTCTTCCAGGAGGGGGGCAGCGGCAATCTGGGCTTTTACGGCAATGGGAGTGAAGACAGCGGCGCGGCCTCCTATGGCGACGATTTCCCCGACGATAGCGACGAACGCGAGGAGTTCATCCGCCGCTTCGCCAATCTCATCACCATCCGGTCTAGCGCTTTCCGCATCCGGGTGGACGCACGTGTGGCCGCGGGCAAGCAGGCGGGCCTCGCTCGCTTGGAGGCAATTCTGGACCGCGACCGCGACGTTGACGGTGATGGCATCGCGGACGGCTTCCTCCGCGCCTTCCGCTACATCACCGAGGAGTAAGAAGGAAAATCCCGGCGGCGGGCCGCTGGTCGGCCGCGCGCAAGGCGACAGAACATGGCGCGTCGTGGCTTCACCCTCATTGAAATGCTGATCGTGCTGAGCGTCGTCGGCCTCCTGGCGGCAATGCTGGTCGTCGGCCTGACGCAGGTGCGCCGTGTCTCGCAGCGTAGCCGTTGCATGCACAACCTTGCGCAGATTGGGCAACTTCTCATACTTCACGCCGGGCGGAGCAATGGCTACCTGCCCATGCTTGATGAGGACAGCATTCCCTGGTATGTGCAACTCCAGCGCCAGGCGGGACCGGAGGAATCGCTTGCCGAGCTCTTCATCTGTCCCTCGCAATCTGGTGCCGCCTACCGCGCCGATGACCCCGCCTGGACCAGCGACCACATCTCCTATGGGCTGAATGCCGACGTGAAGGACAAGACTGGCTGTCCTTACCGCGTTGGCGAGACCAACTTCGGCAACCTCGACAACGATGACCGGCAGCCCGATCGCTACGCCATGTCAGAAATCGCCGTGCCGGGCCAGTTCATCCTTGTGGCGGAGAGCGACCAGCGGCCCGGTGGCGCCAACTACGCGGTGGCCCCGCGCGCAGTGCGCAGCGACCGCCCTGTCGGCCTCTGGCATAGCGGCAAAGGCCACCTCCTATTTGCGGATGGACACGTCCAACTGTATAATGAAGAAATCAACTGGGACGAACCCATAATTACGGCGCTCTGGACATTGCCTGCGGATTAACCACGGAGTCCGGAGGGGGACTCGCCATGAAGCGAGTATGGTCAATTCTCGGCGCCGGTGTAACGCTGGTCTTCTCATTCTGCCTAGCCCATGCGGCGGAGTTCTACGTCTCGCCCACGGGGACTCCTGGCGGCAACGGCAGCCAGGCTAACCCGTGGGATATCCAAACCGCTTTCGCCCACCCGCCGGCGGTCAAGCCGGGAGACACCATCTGGTTGCGCGGCGGCACCTACAACATTACCGGCACTCTTAACGCCAACCTGACTGGCACCGCCGCCGCCCCCATCAAAGTGCGCCAGTATCCCGGCGAGCGCGCCACACTGGACACCGGCGCCAGCAGCAGCAACCGCATTGCCATCTACGGCGGCTACACCTGGTACATGGGCTTCGAAGTAATGAGTTCAGGTAGCAACCGTTGGGATAGCAACTCGCGTGGCCAGGGCATAGATATATATGGGAGCACCGGCATCAAACTCATCAACCTCATCTACCATGACACGCTGTCCGCCATTGGCTGCTGGTCGCCCGCTATCAACGCCGAAATCTACGGCTGCCTCATCTACTACAATGGCTACGACTTCACGGACCGTGGCCACGGACATGCGATCTACACACAGAACGACGCCGCCAACAACAGCACCAAGTGGCTGCGCGACAACATCATGTTCGCCCAGTACAGCCACGGCGTTCATGCCTACACCCAGGGGGGCCGGATCGACAACTTCGTCCTGGAGGGCAACATCTCCTTTGACCAAGGTATCATCAGCACCATCAGCGGGGGCACGCGCGACCTCCTGATCGGCGGGACACCCATCGCCCTCAACCCCGTCGCCCGCGAGAATTATACCTATTACCGCCCAACCGTTACCGGCACCGGTTGCGATTTCGGCTACGGGGCCGGCGTCTCCAACTGCACGGTGCTCAATAATTACTTCGTCGGCCGCTCCACCGCCTTCAACCTCAAGGAAAACGCCACGGCCACGATTACGGGGAACACCTTCTACGGCGACACCCCCGGCTGCAGTCCAGCTACTTACCCGGCCAACACCTACCACGGCCTGACGCGCCCGACCGGCGTCCGCATCTTTGTCCGCCCAAACGTGTATGAGCCGGGACGCGCTCACATCGCTGTCTTCAACTGGGATAACCTCGACGCAGTCAACGCCGATGTCTCAGGCGTGCTGAGCGCGGGTGATATCTACGAAGTCCGCGACGCCCAGAACTACTTCGGGCCGCCGGTGGCCACCGGCACCTATGGCGGCGGTACGATTACCATACCGATGAATCTAACGGCCGTTGCCCCCGTCATCGGCACTCCTTGCCGACCCTTCACGCACACACCGAAGGAGTTCGGTGCATTTGTCCTGCAGAAGACTGGCGTGGCACCCAACCAGCCACCGGTAGCCAACGCCGGGCCGGACCAGGTCGTTACTGATGTTGACGGCAATGGCTCAGAGACGGTTGCGCTGGACGGTGCCGGCAGTTATGACCCTGACGGGACAATCGTTAGTTACGTCTGGAAGGAAGGCGAGACGCAGATCGCCACGGGCGTTAATCCGACCGTCACATTCGCTCTTGGCACTCACATTGTCACCCTCGTTGTCACTGACAACCGCGGCGCCACCGGTACTGACACGGTGACCATAACGGTGAACCCGCCCACCCAGGAACCTTATGGTGGCGTCCCCTGGCCGATCCCCGGCCGCATCCAGGCAGAGGACTACGACCTCGGCGGTGAGGGCGTCGCCTACCACGACACCACGCCGGGGAACGAGGGCAGCGCCTACCGCACTGATGACGTGGACATCTGCGCCACCTCCGATGTCGGCGGTGGGTACCTCGTCAAGAGCATTGTCGCCGGCGAGTGGCTGGAGTACACCGTCTTCGTCGCCGCCACCGGCCCATACGACATCAAGCTCCGCGCCGCCACGCCGAACAACGGCAGGTACCTACACATTGAATTTGATGGAGTGGACGTCACCGGCCCCATCGTCCTGCCGAACACTGGCGATTGGGACGTAAGCGCGACTGTGGTGGTGCCAAGAGTCACCCTCGCCGCTGGCCTACATATCATGCGCATCGTCATGGACACCGGTGACTTCAACCTCAACTGGATTGAGGTAACGACCTCAGATGCCTTTGACCTTTCCCTCTCGCCAGGCTGGAATCTGGTTTCCATCCCCATTGCCCCGCTGCAACCACAGGTCCAAGCGGTCTTTCCGCCGGCGGCAGTGTCCGCCGTGTGGGAATATGAGCCGGCGAGTGGCTACACGCAACCCACTCAGATTCAACCCAAGAGGGGCTACTGGGTATTTGCGAACGCGCTTACCGTTCTGCGCATTGATGGCTTCCGCCCGAGTGATACAACGGTGCCCGTGGTGGGCGGATGGAACCTAATCGGCATCGTGGGCACTAGCGCGTCACAACCGTGGCAGCCATTGCCGCCCAGCCCGCCCTGCACGGCGTTGTGGGAGTACCTGCCGCCCTACCGCGTGCCGCGCGTGCGCTGCGGCGAGGGCCGTGGCTACTGGGTGCAGATGTCTGGCCGCGGCACGCTTTTCCCGACTAACCTCGCGCCCGTGGTGGATGCCGGGCCGGACCAGACCATCACACTGCCGGCGGCGGCGATACTTGACGCCACGGTCACCGACGACGGATTGCCGAATCCGCCGGGGGCGGTGACAACAATCTGGACGAAGGTCAGTGGCCCGGGCACGGTGACCTTTGCCAATCCAGCGGCGGTGGACACCACCGCAACCTTCTCTCTGCCTGGCGCTTACATCCTGCGATTGACGGCAAGCGATGGCGCGCTGAGCGCGAGCGACGATGCGACGATCACGGTTAATTCCGCAGGGAGCGTGTATATTTCGTTTGAGGCCGAGTCAGGGACGTTGGCCGCACCGATGACGACCGCGACCCATGCGCAGGCCTCCGGCGGGCTATACGTCACCACGCCCACGGCCAACCAAGGCACGGTCACGTTCAACCTAGACATCCCGGTTGCCGGGACCTACATCATCTGGTGTCGCGTCCTCGCCCCGGACGGATCCAGCGACTCGTTCTTCGTCTCAATGGATGGTGGGCCGGAGGACATCTACGATGTCGCGGAGGGGACCTGGTCGCCGAACTGGCAGTGGACACGAGTGAATGGTCGCGCCGGCGGGCCTCCACTGACTTTGAATCCGCGCACCTTCGACCTGACCGCCGGCCTGCACACGCTGGTCTTTCGTGGCCGCGAGGCGAACAGCCGCCTCGACCGCCTCATCGTCACCAACGACATTACCTTCATGCCTACTGACTGAATCGGCACAAAAGTTAGCCACAGGGGTTCGTCACTTCGCCGCAGTCATCTGGCAAGGGGGGCAGCCATCTCACATGCCAATGGTATTACTATCCACAACGCGCATTTGTGCTCACACTTATCCCGCGCAGGGGTGGCTGCCGATCAAACTGGGCCGCGCCGTAAGCAAGCCAGGGTCTCGCTGAGCGTAGGGGGCTGGCGAGTACCCGCTTGGCGTGGTCAGCCAATTGTGGCAGTATGTGTGTGGTTGCTTTGAGGTGATGCTTTCGCAGCCGGGGAAAAGGAGGGCCGGATTATGGGAAGGTGGGTGATGTCACGGGCGCTTGTGCTTCTGGGGGCTGCGTTTCTTCTGGCATGGGGCCGCGCTGGTCTGGCAGGCGGGCAGGCTGGGCCCATCACACGTGAGCGGTTCATCGTGACGCAGCATGCGGACGCGGTGGTCATTTACGTGCGCGACTTGGACCTCCTCCGCCAAGAGCACACATCCTTGCGCGCCGGAATCAGACTGGCAGGTGGGGCGGAGCAGCCGCCACAGACAGTTGACCTCTCCGCGGCCTGGCAGCCGCCAGCAATTGTGCTTGAGAAGAAGGAGCCACGCCCCTGCGCTGCGGTGGCGCTGACGATTTATGGCGACGGCCGCCTGCTTTTCCGGGAAGAAATCCAACTTGGCTCCACAGTGGAGGCCCAACCGGTGCTGCCGCTCACCGACCAGAAGGCATTCATTGAACCTGGCACGCATATGGGGAAAGCACCTGAGATCGTCCAGCCCGATTTGGGGCGACTGCCAGAAATCAAACTTGGGGAGGCGGAGCGCAAAGTGGAGGCAGAGGGGATTGCGGCACGGGTTACGTGCGACATGAATTATCCGCTTATCAGCGCGCAGAACAACTGCGCCATCTCGCGTCAGACCGCGCACCCGGCCGACCCTGCCCACCGCAGCGTCTACGTTCCCCTCAAGTCGCAAACCTATGACCATACCACCGGCATAGCGGGAAAGGTTATTCACTACTTAGCGGAAGTGCCGCTCAAACCGGAATGGCTGGAGGGTGCAGGCGACCTCGCGGTAAGCGTTCCCGCCGAAGAAGTGAAACTCCATACGAGCGACATCAAGGTGGGCGGCACCGTGCTGCTCGGCGAGGGCATGGGCGGCCTCGGCCAGTTGACCGGTTCGGTGGCGGTGGACAACGCGGGCAACATTTACTACTCCCAACTGCCGCCCGTGGTGGCTCGTTTCAACATCGCCAAGGGCACCTATGAGTATCCGCCGGTTAATATCCTGCAACACTTTGCCGACCGGCTGCCAAAGCCGGAGGCCCTGCCGGAAAGCATCCGCCGCAAAAATACCCGCATTTTGTGGGAAAGTTACTGCATGATTGCGGCGGGCGGCGGGCGCCTCTTCGTCGTGCCAGTCATCAACGCAGCATATGTCCAGCCCGAGTCGGCCACAGTTGTCTTCTCCGGTATTCTCTCCATGCCCCTGGACGACTGGGACAACCCGGAGAAATTCAAGGCGGGTCTGCGTTTTCACGCCGGCTCCTGGCCCGGTGAAAAAACGACTTTATACGACACCTTTCCGGACCCCACCGACCGCCGCCGGCGCATCGGCTCCATCTTCGCCTCTGGCAACAGTCTCTATCTTGAGAGCTATCCCGGGGCACATGGCGGGCCGTGGAAACTTGACCTCGGGCCGGACAGCAACACTGTCGCCTTTGGCGTCACCGATGCCCGGACCTTGGCGCAGGCCCGGGCGAGCGCGGGCGCAGGCCAACTGCGCACTTCAGCCGCCGGCGCCATTGACTGGTGGGACTATGGCCTGTTGACAACCACCCGACGTAGTCTGAAACAACTGCTCACCGGGCGGGACGATCCGACCGCGCAGGGCAAAGTAACCATTTACTACGATGCAATTGCTGCCGCGCGGCTTGACGCCAAGCGGTATTCGGGAATCCTAGATTCGGTGAAAGGCCCTTCGCTCGCCCCCTGCTGGATGGCCACGCATGTGCCCGATTTGCCCGGACATGTGCTCGGTGTGGGCGAATACGGTTACTACCTCGCCCTCCTAGACGTGCGTACCGCCGAGCAGGGCACCGTCAAGAAGACCTACCTGCAACTTGACGTCGGCGATTCCCCGGTAACTTTGCCCTTGAAACTGGGCCTAGGACCGTATGCCCACTTGTGGAAACAGGAAGGAAATCGCCGCCTTCTCTATGTCGGTGGCTACACTGGGCTCACCCGACTGCGGTTCAGCGAGGATGGCAAACCGCTGGGCAAATATCGGATGGAGCCGCTAATGCTACCGCCGAAGGTGCTGGACAAGGCAGGGAGCGGCGACATTAAGCGCTACCAGTACCTCATGCACGGCCTGGACGACCGTATCTTCATGACCGGCACCCACGAGGCCGCACGTGCAGGCACCGCTTATTCCGGCGGACTCATGTCGTTCAAGACCACCGCCCCGACTGCCATGGAAAAACTCAGTTACATGAGCCGCGTCCACTGGACTTTCCACACGCGCGGCCGCATCCTCTACTCGGCGGATGGCAATCCAATACAACAACTTACCCTCGGCGCCGCCATCTACGATGAAACTTACGCCTGGGGCATGAAGGAAACCGACCTGCCGCAGAACAAAGACCAGAAGATTTTCGTCTATGACTGTCGTGCGGGAGGCCAGCCGCGCGATCTCTTCGGCTTCAGCCTGCCACTCCTGGAAGGAAAAAGCGAATACGCAGACCAAGCCTTCAGCCCTAACGGCCGGTTTCTCGTCATACTCCTGGGCACGCGATTGTTGACGTACGATTTTGCCGCCCAGCGTTATGTGGACGGCAAGGCACTCATCGCAGCCGATGGCGGGCTCGAGATCTGGCGCTTCTGCAAGCCTGACCATCGCTTACTGGAAACTCCCGACGGCCGTCTGATGCTTTATGCACAGCCGCAAAAGGATAAGAACAGCGCCACTTTCTACGAGGTTGATGTCTCGCCCGAAGGGCTTCTTTCGGTAAAACCGTGGCTTACCCTTAAGGGCAAGACGCCGGCGGCAGTAGCGACCACCAATGGCGCAGTGATCGCCTTCCTTCGCGATGCGGAGAAAATGGACGGCTCTTACGACCTCTTCCTCGGCCTCTACTGGCGGACGCCTGGTACGGAGGTTAGATTAATTCGGGACTTCATCCCGGCGCGGCGGTAAAGCCAGCACGCATGGGGCAGCTGGCGGCCGACCTTTGCCGGTGGGCAACGGAGGCGACGGGGGCGCATTGCGTCGGGGTGGGACCTTGCCATCGCGGGGGCGGGGGGTTACACTTGCAGCAAAACGGGGTGCGGGTTGACCGAAAATGGCTTGGCCGAACATCCTGACGCTCCTACGCATGTTTCTGGCGGTCCCGTTCTTTTTCCTCATCACCCGCGGGCAGGTGTGGGGATATGACGCTGCCTTGCTTCTCCTAGTGATTATCGGCGCAACCGACCTCCTGGACGGCTTCCTGGCACGACGCTATGCCCATGTCTCACGGTTCGGCCGTGTCCTTGACCCACTCTCCGACAAGATCATCGTGTGCGGCGCGCTTGTGTTTCTTCTGGATGTCCCCGACAGGCCTGAGTTCGGCATTCGCCCCTGGATGGTGGTGGCGATCATCATACGCGAGTTCATAGTAACGAGCATCCGGGCACTGGTGGAAGGAATGGGCAAGGGCTATCCCGCCAACATCGGCGGCAAACTCAAGATGGCTCTGGAGTCGCTGACCATAGCGGCCGTCCTGGCCGGGAAGGGCCGCCTCGCGGCAATGCCCGACTGGCGCCAAGTCACAACCGTCCTAATGTGGGTGACGGTTCTGGTGGCGGTGTTCACCGGCCTTTACAGCGTGTTTGGCTCGCTACCGCAACTGCGGCAAGCTGAGCGCGAGGTAGAGCAGCCGGTTGGGGAACATCGCACCGCTCAGGAGACGGGAGCAACACCATGAAGCGTTGTGGCAAGTGCGGTGCTGTGTGGCCGGAGGAAGGACCGCTATCCTTCCGCGCCGTGTGCCGCAACTGCTTCGCTGAACTCCACGCCTGCATCAACTGCCGGCTCTACGAGTCCTCCGCGGCAAACCGCTGTCGGAGCCGCACGACCGAATGGGTGCGCGACCCAGAACGCGCCAACTTCTGCGAGGAGTTTGAGTTCCGCGAGGCCGATCCCGACTCTTCCTACCTGCGAGGTGCCGACGCGCGCAGAAAACTTGACAAACTGTTTGGCGATGCCTAATCTCGCCCTGACAGCAGCGTGGGAGGACGCGCATTTCTATTCACTCTCGCCTTTTGGCAGCGATTCTTTGGAAGGCCCTTTACCGTCCCCCGCCTAGTTCGTGCACCATCTCACAATAGCGCCGGACGCGCTCAACGCTGGTGCCGGGGGTAATCGGGCTGCCGACGCTCATGATGAAGCGGCTCCGGTTGCGCCGACCCGCAGCGATCTGCCGCTTGATTTCAGCGCACAATTGTTCCTCCGAACCACACTCCAGCAAATGGATGGCATCCAGGTTACCGAGGAGAACGGTGCGCCCGCGCACGAAGTCAACAACCTCCTCAATATCCACCCGCCACCCTTTCTTGCTCTCTTCCAGCGCAATGGCGTCGGCGCCGGATGCAAGGATTAGATCAAGGCGGTCGCTGGGGTCGCCACAGTAGTAGTAGATGCTGTACATGCCCGCCTCACGGATGGCGCCGATGATCTGGCGCAGATAGGGCAGGTTGAACTCGCGGTAGGCCGCCGGGCTTATCATGTCGGTCATACACTCCTCAATCCACAGCGCCCGCGCGCCCAGGCGCGCCTGTTGCTCAATGTAAGGCAGGAGTCGCTGGAGGCGCCGCTGGCAGGCATAATGAATGAGGTCCGGCTCCTCAACGAACTTGCACATCATCTCCTCAAAGGACCAGAGTCCGTAGCAACCGCTCCAGAGCGGGCTGGAGGTGTTGCCGTGCGGGAAAATGTCGCGCAGGTCGCTCTCCAAGAGAATACGCGTCAGGTCGGTGGCACCATTCTGGAAGGGCTGCTCAATGTCTCCGCGCGTGGGAAGAGGGTGGCGGGCGTCAATCTCAGCGCGTGTGCGCGGGGGTTGAGCGGGATTTGGCGAGTGCAGGCGCCGACCGTCCCAGCCGCTCACGGCGCGAGGCTGGAGCCGCCGCGCGACGCCAGTGCGACGATCTACGCGGTATACGCCATCGGCACGCTCCTCTATCCCGATATTCTCGCGCTCGTAGCGCGACGGACCGAGCGGCAGCCGATACCAGTCCTGACCGATGCTGCGGATGAAGTCACGGTGCATCGCCAGATGCATATCTAGGTCGCCGGAATGCTGTGCCCACCATGGCTGTCGCGTCAGTTGCGCATAGTGGTCACGGAAGAAAATACTCTCATAGCAAATAACAGCTGCAATCTCCGGCGTGCCCTGGGGAGAAAAGGCGGCCTCAATTTTTTCACGTCCGGTCATCGGGATATTTTACCTTTCGGTCGGAGTCGCACCACTGTCCGGAGATTTTATCACCTTGCAACGCACCTTGCCATGGTGTAGTGTGTATATTTAGGAGTGGGCGGATCAGTACGCTGCCAAAAGGGGCTGCGGAGCGCACGCGACATGCGCGAAGTGGATGTCTTCCTGAAAAAATGCCGCGAGGTTGGTGCCTCGGACCTCCACATCTCGGTTGGTCTGCCGCCGGTGGTGCGCCACAACGGCGTCCTGAAGCGGGTGAAATATCATCCGTTCAGTCCGGAAGAAACCGAGAAGATGGCCCGCGAGATCCTGCCTGAGGCCGAGTGGAAGCGCCTGCAGGAGCGCAAGGAATTGGACTTTGCCTACACCCAGGAGGATGGCGGACGCTGCCGCGCCTGTGCTGCTTATCACCACGGTGGACTCGACCTAGTCTTCCGTCTGATACCGGAGGAGATCCCGACGCTGGAGAAATTGGGCTTCCCGGATGTGGTGGCCAAACTTCTTGAATATCGGCAAGGGATGATCCTGGTGACCGGTCAGGCCGGGTGCGGCAAGAGCACGACCCTGGCCGCGATGATCAATTACCTTAACGACCGGCGCTATGACCATATCATCTGCCTGGAGGACCCCATTGAGTTCATTCACCACAGCCGCAAATGCCACATCATCCAACGCGAGGTCGGACACCACACCAAGTCGTTCGCCCGCGCTCTGCGCGCCTGTCTGCGCGAGGACCCCGACGTCATCATGGTGGGCGAGATGCGGGACCTGGAGACCATCTCCATGGCCATCACCGCTGCCGAGACCGGCCACCTGGTATTGGCAACGCTGCACACTATCAGCGCCTCGCGCACCATCATGCGCATCCTTGACGTCTTCCCGCCCAATCAGCAGGACCAGATCCGCACCATGCTTTCGGAATCGCTGCGGGGCATCATCAGCCAGCAACTTGTGCCCACCGCCGATGAGCAGGGACGTGTCGTTGCCATGGAAATCCTCGTCTGCACCCCCGCCATCGCCAACCTCATCCGCGAGGACCGCACCTATCAGATCCCCTCGCACATGCAGGTGGGCGTCAAACTCGGCATGCGCCTAATGGATGACAGTCTGATGCAACTCCTGAAGCGCAATATCATCACGCCGGCGGTGGCCATAGAGAACGCCCACGACCCCAGCAAGTTCCGTAACCTGGAGGAACTCAAGAAGGACCAGATCAACTGGGATGCTTTCATCCGTTTGCCGAGCGACAAGGAAAAACGCAAGATTCTGCTGGAGAAGGGCGTCGTCCTGTGGGATCGCCACGCGAAAGCCGCGCGCCCCTTGCGCAAGGACAGCATCCCCTTCCGCTTCTACATGGAGTCACACGGCAAACTGCCCGAGGATATCATCTACCGCGAGATCGTCCGCCTCTTCCCTGAGGCCGGGCGTCCCTTCGAGGAAGCGGCCGGACTCCCTGGGACGTGTTAGAGGTTGCCCATGGAAGCAAAATACGAAATTGACAAACTCCTCCTGCCAATGAAGGAGATGATGGCAACCGACCTACACCTCACAGCCGGGGAACCGCCAAAATATCGCATTCACGGCGACCTCCAGCCCATCCCCGGCCAGAGTGTGCTGACCGATGAAGCACTGCATAAGCTCCTTGAGCCCATCGTCTTGCCAGAGCAGTGGCAACGTTTCCTCAGGGAGCACGATTTTGACTTTGCCCACGCCATTCCTGGCTATGCACGTTTCCGCACCAACTTCTACTTCCACCGCAACGGCATCGGCGCTGTTTTTCGCATGATACCCGAACAGATGATGTCATTTGATGAACTCGGCCTGCCCAACTCGGTGCTCCAGTTCGTGGAAATTGGCACCGGCCTTGTCCTGGTCACCGGCCCGACTGGTTCCGGCAAGACGACAACCCTGGCAAGCATCATTGACTACATCAACGAACACTACAAACGCCACATCATCACCCTAGAGGAGCCTATTGAGTTCGTCCACCAACACAAGAACAGCATCATCACCCACCGCGAGGTAGGGCTACACACCCACTCCTTTGCCAATGCCCTGCGCAGTGCCATGCGCATGGACCCCGACGTCATCCTCGTGGGTGAGATGCGCGACACCGAGACCATTAGCCTCGCGCTGACCTGTGCCGAGATGGGCATCCTCGTCTTCGGCACTCTGCACACCAATAGTGCCAGCAAGACCGTGGACCGCATCGTGGACGTCTTCCCGGCCGTGGAGCAGGCGCGCATCCGTACCATGCTCGCCGGCTCACTGCGCGGCGTTATTGCCCAGCAGTTGCTGCGCCGCTGTGACAAACCTGGACGGATCGCCGCTTTTGAAATCCTTGTTGTGGACTCGGCCATCTCCTCGCTCATCCGCTCCGGACAGGCCGCCAAAATCCCATCCGCCATCCAGGCGGGCGGCAGCAAGGGTATGCAGACCATGGACTCGCACATCATGCGGCTATTCCAGCGGGGCATCATCAGCGGCGAGGAGGCTTACCAGAAAGCGTTTGAGAAGGCACAGTTTGAACAATATTGGAGATTCGGCGACGAGAAGGCAACAGAAGCCACAGCAGCAAAGACACAGTAGGCGTCATAGGAATCCCTCGGCCCACGGAAGGAGTGCGTGGGGGTCCTTGCGGCCAAGGCGGTCAGTAGCGCCAGAATTGTCGCAATGCGACTATCCGTTTCCCCGCCCGGAAACCTAAAGATATGAGACCCACAGCCCGCATCCGTGTCCTGTCTGCAGCCATTGTCAACCGCATAGCCGCCGGCGAGGTCGTCGAGCGTCCCGCCTCTGTGGTCAAGGAACTGGTGGAAAATAGCCTGGACGCGGAGGCCAGCCATATTGAGGTAGCGCTGGAAATGGGGGGACGTAAGTACATCCGCGTTGCTGACGACGGCATAGGCATGACAGCAGAGGACCTGGCACTTGCCTTCCGCAGCCACGCGACAAGTAAACTGGTAGATGCCGACGACCTGTTTGCCATTCACAGTCTGGGCTTCCGAGGCGAAGCTCTCGCCAGCATCGGTGCCGTCTCACGGGCCCGCATCGTCTCCCGTGCGCGCGGCTCCCTGGAGGGGGCGGAAGTATGGGACCGCGGCGGCGAAATCGGACCGGTGACCGCCTGTGGCGCGCCGGAGGGCACTACCGTGGAGGTCCGCGACCTCTTCTACAACGTGCCGGCACGCCAGAAATTCCTCCGCAGTGTAGCCACCGAATTCGCCCACGCCAGCGAAACCTTCACCCGTCTGGCGCTCCCGTTTCCCACCGTGACCTTTCGTCTCGAACACGATGGCCGCACCATCTTTCATCTGCCTGGCGGCGTCGAACTCCCCGAGCGGATTCGCCAACTTTTCGGCGACAACTTGGCGGCCCTCCTCTTCCGCACATTCTCGGAGACAACCGCACTGCGGGCGCTCGCCCTCGCGGCACCGCCTACCGAACATCGCCCCAATACCCAGATGCTATACACCTTCCTCAATGGTCGTTACATCCGTGACCGCAACATCTACCGCGCCATCGCTGACGCCTATTCTGAGACATTGCCGGCGGGACGGCAACCGGTGGTCTTCCTCTTTCTGGAAATGGACCCACACCGTGTGGACGTAAACGTTCACCCCACCAAAGTAGAGGTGCGCTTCCGTGAGCCAGGCGCCGTTTATGCCCAGATTGAGAAGATGCTGCGGGAAGCCTTGCGCCCGCGCGCAGCCAGTGTGTCACAGAGCGGCCAGGACGCGACGTGCACCCCAGACCGCCCCGTTGCGGCGCCCTCCCGCGCACAAGACAGACACCACGCCACTGAACCCCTGGACCGGGCGGAGAGCGTGCGCCGCGCCATCAGCAACTTCTTCAGTGCTCGCCCGGCGCCGCCAATGCTGGAACAGCCGCGGACATCCACCCAGCGGCCGCCAGCCTCCACGGCGCCGCTGCCCGCAGTTGAGCCTGCGGTTACACCAAGCACGGGGCGTATCACACAGGTCCTGGATACCTACATCATTGAGGAGGTGGCGGAGGGTATCCGCATCATTGACCAGCATGCCCTGCACGAACGAATCCTCTACGAGGAATTGTCCCGGGCGCAGGAACAGGGACGTGCCATTAGCCAGCGCCTGCTCCTGCCACTCACAGTGGAACTGCGGCCACATGAACGCACGCTGGCGTTGCATCTGGCGCCGCTTCTCGCGGAGTTCGGTTTCATCATAGAGGAATTCGGCGGTAACGCCGTGGTGATTCAGGCAGTGCCGCAGCAACTGGAGTTGGAAGATGCGCGTGCGGCGCTAATTGACATGCTCAGCGAGTCAGGTTCGGGCGCCGTGCCACACCCAGAAATACGCGACCGCGCACTGCGCGTTCTTGCCTGCAAGGGGGCGGTCAAGGCCGGCCAGCCGTTGCGCCCGGAACAGGTGCGCAAACTCCTGGAGCACCGCGACGCCCTCGGTGTCCCCGCCACCTGTCCCCACGGTCGCCGCATCGCTTGGCTCCTCACGCGGGAAGAACTCGCCCGCCATTTCGGGCGCAAGTGAACCCACAATCACGCCATAGGCTGCCCCTGACCCGCCGTGCATCAACCTGCAGCGCAGCAACAAAACAGCCTGCGCTCGCTATACGTCCACCCATGTCGCTTTCGCCAGGATGCTGGCAGCATCCCTGCCACTGGAGCACAAGAAAACTCTCTATGGCCGCCATCGCCGCCCCGCGTTGTCGCGCAGGGTTCAGGTGGCCCCCCGCAAGGCGAGATTGAGCTCCTCCAGGAAGTCTTTCGGCCTGGCGAAGCGCGCGGTGGGGCTTGAGGCCATGCACCGCTCAATGATGCAACGCACACTATCCGGCACAAGCGAAAGCCGTTCGGTCAAAAGCTCACGCGCGTCGGCGGCGCAAATCTGGGCGGTGATTTCCTCACTGGTACCTCCCTCAAAGGGCGGCCTGCCCGTCAGGAGGAAAAGGAAGATTGCCCCGAGGCTATAGACGTCCGCACGGCCATCCACCGCACCGCCATCCGCCAGGCGTTCTGGCGGCAGGTAAGGTAAGGCGGCGAGGGACAAGCGTTGTATCCCGACGGGCAAAGGCAAACTGCCAAGGCCGAAGCCAAAGACCTTGACCCGCTCTTGCTTGTTGACAAGGACGTGGGGCGGACAGAGGAGACCATGAGATATCTGCTGCTCGGCGGCAGCTTCCAGTGCCTCTGCGATCTGCGCCACAAGTGCGCCAGCCGCAGCCAGCGACAGGCCTTCCCGTTCGCGCCCCAAGGCAGTAAGGACGCGGCCAGAGGTGTACTCCCAGGAAACATAGGCGGTGTCCCGCCACGGGGCTGCATCACAGGTCAGGAGAACGTTGGGATGTATGACACGACCCGCCTGAAAAACCGCCTGCAGGAAACGCTGCTGCCAGTCTCGCGTGCCCACATTGAGGACAAGGAGAAAAAGCGGGCGTGCCAAGTCCGGCCTTTCAGCCTTGAAATAGGGGCCGAAAAAGCCATCGCCAAGTTTTTCCAGAATGCGCATCTCACCCACGGCGTCGTTGGGCTTGAGGTCAACAACTATCTCCCGCGGTTGCGCCGTGGCAGACGTCGCCTCACGCGTCGGAAACGTCGCGCGGCACCGCGGGCAATATAGGCGCTTGCCCACCCGCCGCGCCTCCCCCGACCGGAGCATATCGGCACTCACCGCACCGCCGCACTCAACACAGTGGCCGGACGTCGCTGCCGGCTCGTCCTCCCGGAATCCCACCAGGAACCGCGTCAGGCCAATTTGCACCACATCACCGGGCTTTACAATCTGCCGCTCTGTGCGTTTCCCATTGACAAAGGTGCCGTTGGTGCTGTTGAGGTCAGTGAGGATGCAATCGCTGCCCTTGAGGTGAATCTGACAATGAATGCGCGACAGTTTACGATCGGGCAAGTGGATGGTGTTGTCGGGGTCGCGTCCGAAAGTGATTATGCGATTTTCTTCCAGGGGCACGACCTCGCCTTCGCGATCGCCATCCAGGAATTGCAGGAAATAGCCCATGGCCTTGCCTACACATCGCGCACGCAACGGAAGCCGATGTCAGGTCGCCGCGTGTCCCGCCGGAACCAGCGACGGCTGTAGCAGCGCACGTTGTCACGGGACTCAGCAAAAGAGCCTCCGCGCACGACACGAAAATCGCGCGCCTCCGCTCCCATCTCCGTCGCCTGGGGCATGTCCGCCGTCCACTCCCAAACATTACCAGCCATGTCCACACAACCAAAGGGACTGCTGCCCTCCAGGAACTGGCCGATGGGCGTGGTGGTGCCGATGTTGGATTCCTTGCAATTACAGCATTTCGGATCAAAATCGTTACCCCAGGGCCACAGACGCCCATCACCCCCACGTGCCGCCCGTTCCCATTCATTTTCGGTGGGCAACCGCTTGCCCGCCCAGAGGGCATAACTGCGCGCATCGTCCCAGGAGACGTTCGTCACCGGGTGGAGTTCTTGGCCGGGGGGGATCTGGCCATTGGGCCAGTGCGGCGGCGCCGGATAGTTGTTGGCCTTGACGAACTCTTGGTATTCCAGGTTAGTTACCGGATGCTGGTCAATGTAGAAGGCCGGCAGGGTCACCTTGCGGGCGCGCGCCGTCTCCGGGGCGCCAAGGATCACCTCGCCCGCGCGCACATAAGCCATATCGCGCGGCGCCGCCAGGGCATTGATCTTGTCCATGTAGGCACTGGTGTTGGCACCGAGTTTGGCCGCGATCAGAAACTCTGCCCGCGCCGCCTTCAACCGATCCATGGCGAGAAGCAACAAGCCATATTTCAGGTGAGTCTGGGGCAGCTGGCTGTCAAGATCGCCTCGTAGGAGTTTTGGCAGTTCAGTGGCGCTGACGTTCTGTTCCTCCATCGCGGCGCGGGCGGCCTGGAGCACCTCAACAAACCGCTTCAGGCCTTCACGCTTACGCGCCAACCGCTCGCGGGTTGATTGCTCCTTGGATGTGTCCACCGCTGGCGGCATCTCAAACTTGAACCCCACCGACGAGGGTGGCTCGCCGGCGAGAACGCGCTCAATGTCCTGCACTACCTCAGCGGGCGTCTGATAGCGCTCTTCCGGCGATTTGGCCATCATCTTGGCGATGATGTAACAGATATGGTCCGACAGGCGGGGGTTGCGGGTCTTCGGCCAGGGCAGCGGCTCGCGGATGTGTTTGCGCAGAATCTCCGCCGGCGTGGGCGCGTCAAAGGGCACCTCGCCGACGACCATGCGGTAAAGCGTCGCGCCCAGCGAGTAGATGTCGCTGCGGATGTCGGTATCAATCTCGCCACGCGCCTGCTCCGGCGAGATATAATAGGGCGTGCCCACCGCCTGGCCGGTGCGGCGGCCGGTGGAGCGGATGTCCTCGATGTGGCGCGCCAGGCCGAGGTCGCAGAGTTTGACCACGCCGCCGCGGGTGAGCATGATGTTGCCCGGCTTGACGTCGCGATGGACGATGCCGTAGCGGTGGGCGTGGCTGAGGGCACGTGCCACATCCCGGACGATGCTCAACGCCAAGCGTTCTTCCAGCGCTCCTTCGCGCGTGATGATCTGGTGCACCGTCTCACCATCCACGAACTCCATAGCGAAGTAGTAGTAGCCGTCTGCCTCGCCGGCATCAATGCCCTGTACAATATGCCGGTGGTTCAGACGCGCTGCGGCCTGTGCTTCCTTCTTGAAGCGCTCAATAAAACTCCGGTCCTGAGCCAGACGGGGATAGAGGATCTTGACGGCCACGATACGGTCCATGCTCAATTGGCGGGCCTTGTAGACCGTCCCCATGCCTCCGCGGCCAACCTTGGCCAGCAGTTCAAAGCCCCCCAGAACCCGCTTGGATGCTGATTCAACCCCGTTACTCATGCGGCGGCCCCCAGTGGCCTCACTGACCGTCAATATGCCCCTTCCGCCGGCAGATCGCGGCACGCTGCGGTCAGAACCTCGCGCACCTCCGTCATCGCCGCCGGGCGCTTCAGCGGTGCTAATTCGCAACAGCGCTCAATGAGCCGAGCCACACCCTCCGGCACCGCCGGGTTGAGTTCGCGCACCGGCACGGGGCGGATACCGTTGCTACGGATGAAATACTCGCCTCCGTTGGCGGGTGCGATCTGTGCCGGCACGTGTTTGCCGGTAAGGAGATAATACATTGTGGCGCCTAGGTTGTAGATGTCCGTGCGTTCGGTAATCAGGCCACGATGCACCTGCTCCGGCGCCATGTAGTCGCGCGTGCCACGCACCGTCTCTGCCCCCGTGCCCGCCCGGCAACTGAAGCCGAAATCTACTAACGTCGCCCGCCCTTGCGGGCCCACCATGATATTCTCCGGTTTCAGGTCCGCGTGCACATAGCCCACCGAGTGCATGAACTCTACCGTAACCGCCACCTGTCGGAACAGGTCCAGCAATTGCAGCAGCGGATAACGTCGCTCGCGCCGCAGGTCCTTGCCGGGCACAAACTCCATTATCAGGCTCCGCCGCTTTTCGCGGCGCAGAAAACCCGACCTGAGGAGGCCGAACACACGCACAATCCCGTGGTTATCACCGCTCTCCCCGGCTGCCTGCTGCAAAATGCGCAACACCCGGAACTCGTTGGTGATATGCCCCAGATATTTGTAGTTCTCCGACTCGCGGGCAATCACATCCTTGATGGCGACAATCTGGCCATTACGCTCATCGCGTGCACGGTAGATATTGCTTTCGGCACCAACTCCAATCCGCTCAAGGAGTAGGTAGTGCGCAATCCTCCCTAACGACATTCAAACACCCCTGACCACACTGTGCTGCCGCTCCTGACTTGGGCGTGCCCCGCCTGCGAATTATTATAGGGAGGCGGTAACGGTGATGCAAGTATCGCGGAAGCAGCGCCACAAACCTGGGGCGCGTCCTTCCTCTGGATGCACGGTCACCGCTTTCACCAGTAACCTGAGGAAGCGAGACCGGACGCGCTCGGCAACAACGCGCTTTTTCAGCAAGGAAGTGGCGGAGAGGGGGGGATTCGAACCCCCGGTGTCCTTGGAAGGACACAACGGTTTTCGAGACCGCCCCGATCAACCACTCCGGCACCTCTCCGCCCGCAGTCGCCCTCGTGGCCACGGACCGAAGTACATATATACTGACCGCACAGCATCACCCCGTCGTCTCGTCCAGCACCGCCCGCCCACGCCGCGCAGCGAAGAACTCGCTCAGGACCGTGCTGCATTCCTCCGCCATGACGCCGCCCAGCACTTGCAGGCGATGGTTCAGGCGCGGGTCGCGCGGAATATCATACAGGGTGCCACACCCACCCGCCTTCGGATCGCTCGCTCCATAGATGAGCGCATCCACGCGGGACAATACCAGCGCCCCCGCGCACATAATACAAGGCTCCAGCGTCACGTATATCCGCGCTCCTGTAAGTCGCCAGTCCTCCAGGGCCGCCGCAGCCTGCGTCAGCGCGAGGATCTCAGCGTGGGCCGTCGGGTCCCGCAACTTCTCGCGCTGATTGTGAGCACGTCCGATGATGACACCGTCGCGCACTATCACGGCGCCAACGGGCACCTCGCCTTCTTCAGCAGCTGCTACTGCCTCACGCAACGCCAATTGCATATAGTGGCGGTGCTCCTCCGCGTTGGGTAACAATTGAACCCCAGCAAATAACGCAGCGATTTGACCGCCTCCCTTCTCCGTCGGTCCTGTAGCCAATTGCTCAGTATATCCGGCGAAGACGGCCACCGTCAACGCTGGAAATCAAGCCGTCCACAATCTTTCCTGGAAGCGAAACCTCCAATCATCCCAGACTTTACCGGAAAAAGTGGCGAATTGGCGGGAAGACGACAGTTGCAAACACTACGTACAAACCGACGGTGCTAATTCCGAAACGAACTTTCAGCACAAGCAGAGACCGTCGCCAGGTTCAACGCGGGCACAGCTGCGCTCACCTTGGCCACTCCGTTCGGCCACACGCCAGATGACAAATCCACCTCCCCATAACCTAGTGCGCCATCTGAGTTGACTGTTATCAGATAGCGCAATAGTATAAAATTGTTCGCGCAGAGATGGTGGGAAACAGCCGGAAGTTCAGTCTCCATCGCTCTCAACTCAGACAGGAAGAGTCGGATGCGGTGGGCGCTCATTATTGCTGCGCTGGCCATGAACTGGTCGGCCAGCTCGGCGCTCGCTCCAGCAGGAGAGAGTATGCCTACAGCGCCGCAACCCGTAATCTTCAGTGTCTTGCCGGGCGATGCAAAAAACGTGGTGCCCGACACGCCACCAGTGGAGCCTTTTGAAAAGGCGGGGTTCCAGGTGGTGGCTGCATCGTGGGACAACCGCGCCCTGCACCTCAGCCGCTTTCCACTGCCCATGGTTTCACCACACATGCGCCGCGTCGCAGCCTTGCGGCAGAACTACGACTTTCTCCAAGCCATGGAGGCGGGACGAACCGAGTTTGAGAAACTCCTCCTCCTGCGACAGTGGGTTAAGGGCAAGATCCGCACCTCTCTGCGCGACGAGGTGGACTGGGTAGACCCATTGACTATCCTGGACCGGGCAGGCGAGCGCGGTTTCGTCTGCACCCAATATGCCGCAGTGATGCAGTGCTGCGCGCTGGCGGCAGGTTGGATGGCGCTCACCGTACACGTGGACCACGACCACCCGGAGGATGAGCCGTCCACCTCCCACGCGGTCGTGGAAATCTGGGTCAATGAACTACGCAAGTGGGTGGTATTTGACCCGATGAACGACGTGCACTACGAGAAGGACGGAGTGCCGCTTTCCGTCGCGGAAATATGCGCGGAATACGTCGCGGATGGCGGCAAAAGTGTGGTGGCCTGTCGCGGGCCACAGCGCCAGATAGTGCCGCGTGGCCGACGCCACCGGGCACTGGTCCGGGGCGAGGCCTCTGGCTACTTCTGGAACAAATATGTGTGGGGGCACGAGCCATTCGGCTCCTTCGGTTCGGCCGAGCCGGACATGCAGGTGGGCTATATTACCGCAGCGCACGAAGGCAAGGTCTGGTGGCAGGGCCGCCCACCTAACAATTACATACTCCATGCCATCCAACGCGGCGCCTTGCACTTCACACGACGACTGGCCGATGTAAACCCGGATATCGGCACAGTGATGCTGCGCATTTCAGAGGCCACAATGGTGCAGCCAGATGGTTCGCACGCTCCGACTCCCGGCAAGGTGCGCGTCACTGCCAAGACCTTTACACCCGCCTTTGACGCAATTCTCGTGAGTGTGGACGGCGCGGAATACGCACCGCTGAAAGGAGACAAAGATCATGAGCAGGTCTTCTCCTTTGACTGGCCTCTGCATGGGGGTGAGAATAGGCTGGCGGTGCGCACGCGCAATGAGTTCGGAGTGCTTGGTTATCCGACAACTGTGAACGTCACACTGAAGAACCCCTGACTGAGTTCGTAGCGCAAATTGCGTGCCGTAGTTGGCGCGAAAGGAGACAAGGCGATGAGCAAACACTGGGTGGTAGGAGTTGTGGTGATGGCATTGTGTGCAGGCGCTGCGCAAGGAGCGTGGCAAGCCAAAGAGCAACCCGAACTAGGGCGTGCCCTTCAGTCGGCCCGCGAACTTCCCCGGGAGGAAGTTTCAGATACCATCAATAGCGTAACGCTTGGCGAACTCATGCGCGTCCCCAACCCCGACGGGAAGACAATAGACATCCTCCAGTGGTATTTCCGCAGTTACTCAGGCCCGACCATGGCCGTCGTGATTGATACGGGGAGCGGAGAGGTGAAGACGGTCTCCATCCCGGACAACCTCCAGATCCACATCTGCGGCTGGGTCATCGGCAGGGACGGCAAACTCTACATAACGACCCCCTGGTGGTACGCTGCCGAGCGCAAGGGCATGGAACTAATGGTATATGACCCGGCGACCAACAAGTTGGAGCAGCGTGGCGTCATCGCGCCAAAACTCGGCTACGAGAACCGGCCCATGACTGTCGGGACCAATGGCAAGATATACGGCGCCAGCACCTATCCCGACGAGATGCGGGTGGGGGTGTACGAGATAGACACCGATACCGGCAAGATCACTGACTTCGGGCCCATCGGCCCCAGTTACCGCCCCGTGGGCTGTTGGGTAACTGCCGTGGCGGCGGACGATCGATACGTCTATGTCGCCACACGCAACAACCCGCGCTACATCATGGTCCTGGACCGTGAGACGCGCCAGAGCAAGGTGCTCGTCACCGCCGAGAACGTGGGCGGCTCCACCAGTGTCCAGCAACACCGCTACGGGGTAACCGGCTCAGCGACCAAGGTGGTCGGTGCGGCCGACCCCGGGCCAAAACGTTACTGGCTCTACAAGGGCGAGGCTATTGAGATGAGAACCCCGGACGAAAAACCGCCCTGGCCTGTGCCCGGCCCGGAGGAGCCTTGGGTGAAGATGCCCGCAGTGGAAATTTTCGCCAACAACGCACTGCCGGAGTCCGATGGCTCGGCGGAGATCTGGTATCGCATTGGCGGCGCAAGGCCCGGCGCCACGCCCGAAGAACAAGGCTGGGTGCGCATCACCTACAAAGTCCCCGTCTATCCCACCACCCTGAACCACCTCGTTGAATTGGCCGACGGCCGCATCTTCGGTACCGCCACCGGCTACGGCGGCGGCAACTTCATCTATGACCCGGCTACCGGCAAGACCGAAGTTCTCGGCAAGATAACCGGCCTGAGCCAATACTGCCGCCTCCAGCATGGGGGCAAGGTCTATATGTCCGGGTATCCATCTTCGCCCCTCTACATCTACGACCCAGCCAAACCCTGGACGATGAACGTGCGCCTCAAGCCGGGGCAGCGGCCACCCGCTGAGTTCAGCAAGCAGAATAACCCGTGGTTCGCTGTCCGTTTGCGGGAGTTCGCCGGGACGCACTACGCCCGTTCGGCTGTGGCCGGGGCCGATGGCAAGATCTACTTCGGCGGGGTGTGGGCCCGCGACGCTGCCAGCGGCGGCCTGGCATGGTGGGACCCGCAGACGGAAAAGGCCGGCGGTTTCTGGCAGGACCTCAGCAACGTGGCGGTCAACCACTTGGCGACAACCGATGGGGGACGATTGATTGTCATGGCCGCCTCGCCCGTGCCCGACCGGCTCCTCAACAAGCCCATGCCCGAGCAGGGCCGCCTCATTATTTACGATGTTACCCAGGGCAAAATCGTGCAGTTCATCGAGCCGCTGCCGGGCGTAAAGGATGTTGGCCGTATTGCTGATGCAGGGAGTACGCGTGTGATCGGCCTCGCCAACGACCCCGCTGACCGCAACGCCTCCATACTGTACGGTGTGGATGTCGCCACCAGCACGGTGGCGTTCCGAAAACCCATCCCCGCCCCGTTCGCCGGAGGAGATTTCCGCATTGGACCTGACGGTGCCGTCTGGACCTTCCTCGGTGAGGTGTTGGTCCGCATCCTGCCAGCAGACGCCACCATCGAAGTGGTGGGCAAAGTAGGCCGGCCCGGCCACATTGCCTTCAGCGGCGGTGATATCTATCTGGGCGGCGCCAACAAACTGCGGCGTATCCGGGGGGCCTACAAACCGGCCAAGTAGGGAGCATTGCATTCCCGGCTGAAGCACAATGCCGCCGGACTGGCAGGCACCGACCTGCGTTCTTGCGCCACTCCGGACGTTGTGTTAGTGTCTTGCCAGCCAGAAGGCAGATCCCACTCCAGGAGTGCCTTGCATGTCGCGCGAGGCGGCGCTACAGTTGCCGGCCGGGCGGTTCAGTGACGCTTATCGGGTTCTCGCTGCCCGCACGCCCCGCGTCTGTGACTCAGCTGCGCACTTTTCTGCTTTCGGCGATGCAGCCAAGCGTGAAGCCATCGTGCGCCGCATCTGGCTGGAGCAGCGCCTGGACGCCGAGATGTTGCGCACCGAGGACGAGCGGCCCCTCCATGTCCTTTCACCTGGGTGGCCGAACGCCGAGGCCGGACCGGACTTCCTCAATGCCGAGTTCCGACTCGGGCAGGGACACCCACGGCGAGCCGACGTTGAGGTTCACTTCCTTGCATCGGGCTGGCTGCAGCACGGGCATCACTGCGACCCCAAATATCGGTCAGTAGGTCTGCACGTCTGCCTGTTTAACGACATCCGGGAGGCCTGTGTTCTGACCCACGACGGGACGCGCGTTCCTCAGGTGGCGCTCGTGAAATATCTCGACGAGACAGCCGAGGATCTCCTGGAGGAAGGAGCGGATACACACCAAACGGCGGCCACGGAAGCGCCATGCTCCCGCGTCTTGGCGAGGGGCGGCCCCGGTCCCGAATGGCTGGGGCGGTTCCTTGACGCTGCTGGAGACGAGCGCATGCTCCGCAAGGCCCAGCAGTGTGAGCACGAGCGCGAGGCCTCCACCCTGGATCAGGTCATGTACGAAGCCACGATGGAAGCACTGGGTTACAAGAACAACCGCGTGCCGTTCCGGCGGTTGGCGCGGCGGCTGCCCCTTGCCGAGATGCGGCGATTCCTGCCTGACACGGAGAATGTGGAAGAAAAGCAACTGCGGGCCGAGGCGATGCTCCTGGGCGTGGCCGGACTCCTCCGCGAAGTGGCCCGTCCGGATGAGGAAACGGCGCAATACTTGGCGGTGGCGCGTATGCACTGGCAGGCTGTGGCACGCGACCTAGGTGGCCGCGCTATGCGCGCGGCAGACTGGGATTTCACCGCGACGCGACCGCTGAACTATCCCACGCGACGAATTGCCGCAGCGGCGGCCATGCTCGCTCGTGACCTGCACCAGGGCCTCTTCCGCAGCCTCTTGCGGGCGGTGGAGGCATCGCAGTCAGGCACCACGTCTGCGGCCAGGGCCGCGCGACTCCTGACCTCATTGCAGGCGCTCTTCGCACCACCGCCCACCGGCTACTGGGCACACCACTGCACCCTGGGCGGCAGGCCACTGGCGCGGGCACACCGTCTGGTTGGCCGGGAACGGGCCACCGCCATGGCGGTCAACGTAGTCATCCCCCTTCTCCTCAGTGAGGCCCGCCACCGCGGCGACTCGCAACTGGAGACAACCGTACACGAACTGTACGCGGCGTTGCCGCGACTGGCCGATAACAATCGCACCCGTTACGTGTCCGGGCGGATGTTTGCCTCCCCTGCGCTCGCCGCCACAATAGTGCGCACGGCACGGCGGCAACAGGGGCTCCTGCAACTCTATGCGGATTGTTGCAACGACGCCACCCGGACATGCGGCGACTGCGTGCTTTTGGCGGCGATGGGAGCAAGGTAGTGGCACGCCGATGGAGTCGCCTCGCGGTTGTTGTCCTGGGGCCTTTGGCGGGGTTTTTTCTGCGCCTCTACTTCCTGACAATTCGCATCGTGGACGAGCCGCGCAGCGCGGCCTTTCGCCGTGCCAGCCGCAAGCCAGGCGGCCTCTATGTCCTCTGGCACTCGCACCAATTGGCTGGCATCTGGCACTACCGAGACTGTGGCGTCGCCGTTCTGGCCAGCCGACACCGCGACGCCGAGTATCCGGCGCGTGCCGCAGCATCGCTCGGCTACATCGTGGTGCGCGGCTCCTCCACGCGCGGCGGACTTCAGGCCTATCGCGAATTGCGCGACCTCGCACGTCAGGGAAGGCCAATCGCCCTGACACCGGACGGTCCCCGCGGGCCGCGCCACGCCGTTAAGGCGGGCATTATCCATCTGGCACGCGACACTGGAGTTCCCGTGACTCCGCTGGCGATAGGGTTCTCATCATTCTGGACGTTACCCACCTGGGACGGGTTCCGCATCCCCAAGCCATTTTCGCGTGGCTACGCGCTGTGGGGAGAAGCGGTGCAGGTGCCACCAGAGGCCTCGTCCGCGGAAATGGAGAGGGCCTGCCGCTATCTAGAAGAGCAACTATTGCACTTGGAGGCCGAGGCTGATCGTCGCGCCCGTGTGGTGGGATGCCCGCCCAAAAAGTGAGGGAGACTGTGAACCGCAACGACCTATACAAAGAATACGTGGCCACCATCTTCGCCGAGTTTCACGACATCGCCAACCTGGACCGCGAATACCGTCGCCATCGGCACGCATTTCGCCGCAATCTCATGCGCTACCTGCCCCCGGACAGGAATGCGTACATCGTGGACATCGGTTGCGGACTGGGACACTTCGTCCGCTTCACGCAGGAACTCGGCTACAGAAACGCCCACGGCATTGATCTCAGCGAGGAAAATGTCCGCCTTTGCCGCGAGCGCGGCTTAGAGGTGCAGTGCGTGGAGGCGAGGCAATTCCTGACCGGGAGGAGCGGAGCTTACGACTTCATCCTGCTACTTGACGTCGTTGAGCACATCCCGAAAGAGGAAATCGTCCCGCTCCTCGCTGCTGTGCGAGCGGCGCTCCGTCCCGGCGGCCGCGCGGTCGTGCGCACCGACAACATGAGCAACCCGTTCCTCGCCAGCGACAGCCGCTACGCCGACATCACCCATGAAGTAGGTTTCACTGAGGTCAGTTTGAAGCAGGTGCTGCGCCTGGCGGGATTCCAAAGCATCCAGGTACACCCCTACGACATCTACGTCCTCTATGGCAATCCGCTGAATTATCCCGCCAAAGCGCTCAGCAGCTGCCTCAATCTGGCCTTGCGTCTGCTCTGTCTCCTTTACGGCCGCAAGACAGCGCGGCTCTTCTCTAAGCACATCTTCGCGGTAGCCGAGAAGTGACGGGGTGGCAAGCAGAGATGTGCGGCAAGCCTCAGTAGTTGCCTTCTCTGCGCCAGATGTCCAGGATGAGTTCGTAGCGCGCCAGGCGCATGCCCGTATAGATACAGTTGCTGGTAGAGAAAATATAACCACCGCCCGGCATGCCATGTTTGAGGGCATAGCGGGCCGAGGCGATGACTTCCTCGTCGGTGCCGGTGTCCATCAGGGCACAATTAACGTTGCCTATCAAACAGACACGATGGCCGTACAGCCGCTTGACCTCGGCAATATCAACTCCCGCCTGGGGGTCAAGAGAATGAAGTGCGTGCGGCTTGGCGGCGACGAGTTGGTCAATGATGGGCATGATGTTGCCATCAGTATGCTTGATGACATAGAAGCCCATGTCGCGGTAGCCGCATATCAACTCCGTCAGATAGGGGGTGACGAACTCAGCAAACTGTGTCGGACTGAGGAAGGGGCCCGTGTTAAAACAATAATCGGCACAGAGGGCGAAGCCGTCAAGACCGCCATGGGCGCGCAACTTCTCGGCACGCGCCAATTGATGCCGGACGCGGGAGGCAGCCTCCTCCTTTACCTTTTCCGGCTCCTCCGCAAGGCGATAGGAGAACTCCAACATGTGCTCGCCGTCGGGAATGCCGAAGGTGGCATCACCGGGCGCAAGAAGGCAATAACGGTCGCCGACACGATCGCGCACCGCGTCAATCAACCGCATCGTCTCCTCCAGCGTACTGGGGTTGGGGTGCAGGTAGATAGCGCTGTGCTCAAAACGCTCGGCGGTGGCCGCGTAGATTTCCGCCATGTCGCGCCGGTGGAGTTGCCGCTCCTTCTCCTCCATCTGGTCCCACTGCCGGTAGTAACGATGGGTCGGATGGACCTTACCAAAGGCCTCCATTGTGAGAAAGAAGACCAGTTCAAAGTGCGGCACCCGGCCGCGCAGCGGCCGCCGTTCCAGCGCGGCAATGAAACGTTCCCTGGGCGTTTCCATCATGAACCAACCAGGAAATCAGGAGGCCGCAGGCACTTTCTCTCCTGCGCGTGATTCCAGGTATGCCTCGGCACAGCCACGGGCGAGTTCGCGCACGCGCGCAATGTAAGCGGTGCGCTGGGCGACGCCGATGGCGCGCCGCGCGTCCAGAAGGTTGAAGGCATGCGAGCACTTGAGCATCTGGTCATAAGCCGGCAGCACCAGTTTCTTTGCCAGAAGCGCCCGGCACTCGGCCTCATGCATGTCAAAAAGGCGCGCGAGATGCTCGCTATTGGCAGCCTCAAAACTGTAGCGCGAGAACTCTACCTCCTCCTGAAAGCGAATATCGCGGTAGGTGATGCCCGGTGCCCACTCAAGATCAAACACGCTGTCCTTTCCCTGAATGAACTGCGCCACGCGTTCAAGGCCGTAAGTAATTTCCAGCGAAATGGGAGCGAGTTGGAATCCGCCCATCTGCTGGAAGTAGGTAAACTGAGTCACTTCCATGCCATCCAGCCACACCTCCCAGCCGAGTCCAGTCGCGCCCAGAGTCGGCGACTGCCAGTCGTCCTCCACAAAGCGCACATCGTGTGTCACCAGGTCAATCCCCAGGGCGGCCAGGCTGTCCAGATAGATTTTCTGCGAATCCGCCGGGGCAGGCTTGATGATGACCTGCATCTGGTAGTAGGCACCCAAGCGGTTGGGGTTCTCCCCGTAACGACCGTCGGTAGGGCGGCGTGAGGGAGCCACGTAAGCCGTCTTCCACGGCTCCTGACCGAGGACGCGGAGGAAGGTGGCTGGGTGGAAGGTGCCCGCGCCTGCCTCAACATCATACGGTTGCACGATCACGCACCCATAACGCTCCCAGTAGTTGAGGAGCGCCAGAATCATTTCCTGAAAGTTCACCTCGTCCTCCGCCATATGCTGTGGTGTGGCCTATGGGCGCGGAACGCCGGCATCGGTCTCGCTCCTCCCGCCGCCTAACCAAGCGCGGAAGCGCGCCCAGAGAGAGGGACGCGACGGCTGCCGCTCTGCCTCCCACTGCGCGGTAACCGTGGGGGGCGCCACCGGCTCCAGCGGCGGTACCGATTCCTGCACCGGTGGCCGCCTGCAACCCGACAGGAGAATCGCGGTCAGGCAGAACGCTGCCACCACTCCGCGCAAATTACCTCTTACCATCAGCCTTCTCGACCCCACTTCCTGCATCGCTCTCCCCCTTTGGCGCGGGCATCTCCGCCGATGGAATCTCCTCCGCATTCAGCACGCGCCACCTAGCCACCGGCGCTGATACCTCGCCACCGTTGGCGGTGACCAAGGCATAACCGCGGGCAATGTAATCTTTCCCCGAAATCTCCTTGGCGAAGGCAGCCAGGGCTTCGGGTAAAAGACGGTCCTGCTCGGCGATTGCTTGGCCGTTGATGCGGGCCAGTTCGCCAGACAGACGCGCCCCTGGAAGCCTCACCTCCACCTCCACTATCCCGCCCGCCAGATACGCCTTGTAGCGTGGGAGGAGTTTTTTCAGGAACTGCGCCAGTTGCTCGCCCGCCTCAATCTTGTCGGACAGGAATGTCTTCAGCGTTTTCCCGTCGCCAACAGGTATGGCCAGCACCTGACGAATGAGTCCCTCTCGCGCACGATTGAGCGCCGCCTGTTCGGCCCGCACCCGATCATAAGCGTCCGCATCCGCCCAGCCATCCAATTGACTCGGTGGCCAAGGAGGCGGCTGCGCCTGCCGCCGGTGGCTCTCGCCTGCGCTGGCACGCCATCTGCCTGTGACCTCCAGCCAGCCGCTGCCGGCACCGGTAAGACGCGGTTTCTCACCACCCCGTTCCGATCCCATCCGGGCAGCAAGGGCCTCAATGTTCTTCTGCAGTTGCTCCCAAGAGAGACGCCACACAACCTCGCACGTCCGGTCGTCGTAGAACCGCACCGGCTCGGCCTCCTCAACGCCGACGAGGAGTTCTTCCGCTCGGGCTTTAGGCAGCACTTTGCCGACGGGGACATTACCGGCCTCTCCCGCCGAGGGAGCAGCCAAGGACAATGTTGCCACCTTCCCGAGAAGTGCCCTGGCCGCCTCAGCCCGCGCCTTGAGGACTTCCACCGGCACCTCCGGCACGGCATTGCTCACTGCGGCTGACGCCGCGCCGCCGACAATTGCCTCCAGTCCCCAGAAAATGACGCCAATGATGCCGCACCGCCAAGCGTGTGTCTGCGTACCTGTCCGCAAGCGACTTACCTCCCTCTCTGTCTGCTCATATATTGCAGGAAGCGCTTCTCGCGCCACTTGAGCGCACCCATGCCCTCGCGGTGGACCTTGTCCAGAATCTGGTCAAGACGTTCGCGATCGCCCTGCGCACGTTGCCACGCGCGCCGCTCACGTGCTTCCTGCAGGCGACGCAGACGCTTTGCAACCATAGGCGTCGCCCGCACAAAGAGATACCCATAGGCTGCCCCACCCAGATGCGCCAGCGCCGCCACCTCATTGCCGTTGGCAACGAAGGTTGACCAGAGGTTCAAACCCAGCACCAGCAGCACCAACGTGCGCAGTTTCATCGGGAACAAAATGTATATGACCCGGCGGTGCGGGAAGTAGATGGCGCAGACCACCAAGATGGCCATGATTGCTCCCGAAGCACCCACCACAATGCCACCACCACCTGCTGCCGATAACACTCCCCACGACAGGAGTCCTGCGGCGACGCCAGCGGTAAGGTAGAAGATGAGAAATCGCCGGCTGCCAAATTGCGCCTCAATATCGCAGCCGAACCAATAGAGACAAAGCATGTTGAAAATGATGTGGAGAATCCAGTTCGGCGCGTGTAGGAACATGTAGGTGACAAACTGCCAGAGATGGCCGCGGCGAATGCCCTCCACGCTCAGGCCCAACACCTGCTCCGGCACACTCCGCCAGGCAGGAATAAAGTAGCAGACGATTTGCGCCGCAAACACCGCGATATGAATGGCGATAAGCGCGCGAACTACGCGCGTCAGGCGATGGGCCAGCGCAAAATGATAGGAGGTGCCTTCCCAATACTCCATCCGCTCACTCTCTGCTGATGGTGGCATTCTACCGCAGGAGGTCTGCCTTCGCAAGGACACGCCGTCGGCGTGGCCTTCACCGACTGGCGACGGCCGCGCCATCAGCCCCAGCGCGTAAAACCTCCAAGAGACGGGCCATGTCGGAAGGCAGCGGTGCGAAAAACTCAACCATCTGGCCGGTGGCTGGATGCTGCAGGCGCAGGCGCTGGGCGTGCAGTGCCTGCCGGGAGATGAGAACCTCGTCACCACCCGCTGATGCCACGGTGACAGCAAGATCGCTGCGCCGCACCTCTTTTATGCTCCCATACAGTCTGTCACCGACAATTGGGTGGCCAATGGCCGCCAAGTGGACGCGAATCTGGTGCTGTTTGCCGGTATGCGGATTGGCAACGACAAGGCTGAACTTGCCGAACCGCGCACTGACGACAACTTCGGTCATTGCCTCCTCGCCGTCGGCCAGGCGAACCGCCTGTTTGAGCCGAATCTCACTGGTCAGGTCACGTCCCAGGGGCAGGTCAATGTGCACGCGGTCCGATTGCGGCTCGCCCTCAACGATGGCCAAGTATTCTTTCTCAACCTGCCCGCGCTCAAACTGAAAGTAGAGGTCGCGGTGCGCCACGCTTGTCTTGCACACCACCAGAACGCCGCTTGTATCCTTGTCCAGGCGATGTGCCAGACGGGGCACAATGTCATGTTCCGGGTCGTCCGGACGTCGATACCGCAAGTGCAGGGCGTTGATGAGCGTGTTGTAGCGCTTGCGACCCGTGGGATGAACGACGATGCCCGGCTGCTTGTTGAGCACCACGAGATGGTCGTCCTCGTAAAGGATGTTGAGTGGAATCTCGTGGATGTGAAACGCCTCAGGCGGCGGTGGCGGCAGTGGGATTTCCACCACATCGCCTTCGTGCAGGCGATAAGACGCTTTACGCCGCAGGCCATTGACGCGCACCTCGCGTTCGGCCAGAAGGCGTTGCACATTGGTGCGGGAACGCCACTTTAGCCTGCGCGCCAGGAAAACGTCCAGGCGCGTCCCTGCGAAATCGGCGCGCACACTGAAACGCCGAACAGGCTCCGGCCGCACAAGGTGGAAACTTACCTCTCGTCTCGGCCGCCGACGGTCCTCACGTCCCATTGCTAATCTCACGACCTCCGCGCTATCCCTATCCTTCATTATTATCAACCGCACATGACGTCTGTGCAAGACCTGGACGTGAACAGCACGTTGTCGCGGGGCGGCTTGACTTCCGGCTCTGCCCTTGCGACATTGTTAGCTACAACCAGTTTTGCAGGCGGTTTGGGAACAATTCATAAGCACTGGCGGCCCTCCGGCCCGCATTCGGCGGACACATCATTCGCTTCCGCAGCATTCACGACCTCCGGAGGCAACAGAACTGGGAGACGTGCGTTGCGCCGTAGCACCTTGTTTGCACTGGCATTGGCATTGGGTCGGCTCCCCTTCGCGCTGGCAGGCGAGGTGGCCACGGAGTATGAGGTTGGGGGCCCGCTGGCGGGAATCAGACTGCCGCCGTTCCCGACTCAGTGGGGCGAGCCGCCGGGCTATCCTGGTCGGCTGCGGGACGCGGAGGGAAATTTCCTGGACGCGGCGGAGCCGGTCGCGCCACTGATGCAACTGCATCCGGAATCAGTGGAGCACTTCCGCTCCGAGGTCAGTGAATATGCGCCAGCCCGCCCGTTTTTTGACCGCCAGAGCCTCATCAAGAATTTTCCTGCCATCACCGTGCCCGGCGTCCACATTGAGCAGGTCGAGTCATACGCCGAACCGGTATATTGGGTGCCGCGCGGCGGCACGCCAATACCCACGGGTAAGTTCCACCGACCAGTGCCAGTTGTGCGCGCCAAGGTAGCCCTGCCAGTATTCCACCTCGATCTCGGTGACCTCGCACCAGGTCTCTACGCCCTGCGTGTCATCGGCGCCGTTGAGACCAAATCTCTGGAAACAGACCGCCGCCCCCTCTATTTGCGCGCAAATATCACCGACCGCCCCGACGGGGGCTTCAGCACCTATCGGCTCCGAACAGGATATGTTGACGAGTTCTATGCAGTCGCGGAAATCTACTTTCACGCCCCAGTGCAGGGAACCTACCGCGCCGACATCCTCGTTGACCACGGCAGCCTAGTGGAACTGCTCATCCATAATTTTGAGTTGCATGACGTTCTAGCCGGCACCACGCGGCGCGCCGTCAAGAGAGCCGCAACCCTGACACGCGACGCTGAGCGGGCCGCGCCGGGCACAGCCACAGGAGCACACCAAAGGTCTCCCCTCTCCGGCGAAGAGCGCGAGTGGCGCGACTGGCGGCTATGGCACTCCTTTCCGCCGACGAATACCCAGCCGGCCGGTTTCTTCACCGGCCCTGCCACGCACGTTACGGTGGCTCCGCCACGGCTGGGCGCCGCCGGCAGGAGCCGCGAGGACATTGCCCGCGAGTGGGGCGTGTGGGAAGAAGCCGCTGGCGAGTTGAGCGATTGCGGCTTTCTGGTAAACCCCACGCTCGGCTTGGAATACACCTTGGCGGACCTCAACGCAAATCGCCCGCTACCGCCTCCCTATCCCTTCCGGGATGATGGAGCCGGCCTCTATTTCGCGGCGGAGGCCGCCGGTATGCGACCGCAGAACTGGTTCCCGATCGCCGAGGGGGTACAGCGGCGGCTGCACCGTTACCTTGAGGACATTGACACCCGCGTGGAAGCCTACGCCCGTGAGGGTGATGGCGAGGCCGGGCGTGACGCCGCACTCATGCTGTGCCGCCTGGCCTACGATTTTCCGACGCTGGACCCAGCCAACACGCTGGCAGCAGCGATAATGCAGCCTGGCGCAACGGGACGCGACTGGCGCTGCCGACAACGTCTTCTCGACGCCCATTTCCTGCCCGGCGGCGCCGCCGGTTATCTCCGCCTCCTTGAATGGTATGATCGCCTCTTCAACCTCATCAAGAACAACGAAGGTCTGGCACAGTCAGTTCAGCGCTTCGTGCCCTGGGTGCAATCCGCCGAAGATGTGGTGCAACTCCTTGATGTTTACCTTGTGCAGATACTAGCCAAGCGCATCATGCGCTACCACTACTGTGCGCATCCTGCCGGGCTGGCGCTCTGTGCGGCCACCCTTGGCGACCGCACTGTGACCGACGCCTGGATGCAGTGGCTTTTCACCCGCGCCTTCTGGCCGCCTTTGCCGCCTTCAGGGCTGCATGACCTCCTGGTCACAGGAACCGACCGCCAAGGCGTGCAGTACACTGGCTCTTTCCTCCAGGCACTTGCCCGCGATGTGTGCACCCAGGCAGCCGTGCCCATTGAAAAATATTTAGCGGCTGGAGGCAGCACCGCCTACGATCTGCGCGATCCCAAGCGATATCCCAAGGCCTTGGCTTCAGCATATTTCCCTCTGCGCGCGTGCACAGCAGGACTCTGGCACCTGCCGATTGGCACAGGAACCGATCAGATACTGGGATACGGAAGTTGGCTGGATGAAAGCAGCAGGAGCCGAATCCAAAGCGGCTGGCGCTGGACGAGGAACCCGGCTTTCGCCTACATGCTCCGGCACTACTACGGGCGTCGTGACGAGAGCGACGCGGAGTGGGCCGAAATAGAAGCCGCAGCAGCACGCCAGCCGCGCGCGCCCTGGCTCCTCAATCGCTCCCGCGTCCTGCCCAACTGGGCAGGCATCCTTGAGGGCGGGGGCGAACACGACGACTTCCGTTGCCGTCGAGCCGTCATCGTCCGGGTAGGTCAGGGATGGGGCGGGCACCACTGCGACGCGCTTGACCTGCAGATCTTCACACACGGCGTGCCGATGACCGGTGAGATGGGCACCGCGCCCGGCGATTCCCAACCCCCCGCGCTGGCGACGCGCCTGCACAACTTGGTGGAGGTGGACGGACAGGATTGGCTTGGACACTCATGGGTGCGTGACCTTGCGGATATCCCCAGCGCCCGATACCTTTCTGCAGAGGGCGTGCCGCCCAACTCGCACCGCGGCGTCAGACTCTACCGCCGTCAGGTGGCGCTGATTGACGTAGACGGGGGCCGTGCCCCAGTGCAGCCGCTCAGCCCCGCGGAGCTGCTGCCACAGGCCAGACTCAAGCCGGGTGTCGTCTATCCAGCCGCATACGTTATTGACGTCTTCCGCGTGGCTGGCGGCGCGCTGCATACGTATTGCTTCCGCGGTCCAGTCAGCGACGATGTCCGGCTTGAGTCAGGCACCCTCAACCCCGCCCCCGACGATCCCTACCTCGTGACCTTTCCGCGACATGACCGCAAGTGGGTCGGCCTGGCAAGCGAGAACCTGCGCGCCACCTGGCAGGTCGCTTTAGCACAGGGGCGCTTGGGCATCGGCGAGAAGCGCTGGCTTGGACCAAGTTACTACCCCGACGCACCGCGCAAATACACCCGGCTGCACCTCCCCGGCCAGCGCGGCGCGCGCGTCCTGTTGGCCGATGCATACTCTCCGCCGCTGGATTTTGCGCTCACGAACCTCTTTGTGCAGCGGGCGGGGAGTGTGCCGCTGGAATCAGTCTTCGCTGCCGTCATTGAGCCATACGCCGGCGAGCCTTTTATCCGTAGTGTGCGCCTGGAACAGGTGGCCAACAACGAGACTGATGCTCTGCGGGCAGTGGCCCTAGAGGTAACCACCGCGCAGGGCCGCAGGGACTTTTGCTTCGCTGATGGCCGCCCGGAGTTGATCCGGAGCGTGGGCGCAGCTAGTATCGCCGGCGAGTTTATATACTACTCCAACGATGCCCACGGCCTGCGACAGGCGGTGCTTATTGGGGGCACGCTACTCCATACGCGAGAGGTAACCTTGGCGCTTGCCGACCGTCAGCGCAGCGCCAAGATCGCAAAGGTGAACTACGCCGAGCGCACAGTGGAACTGGACGCCCCCTGGCCGGCAGCGGGCATGGCGGGGCGGGTGGTTGAAGTCGGCCTGCCCGGACGGCAGCAAGGACAGGGCGGGCACCACGGACACTGGACTACCTATACAATTGAGGAAGTCGTAGTCCCACGCCCCCCAGCCTCTCCGACGGGAGAGGCGCGGGTGGAGGCCACAGGCGAGGATGCTCCTAGCCCGGCGACGAAGGCGCAGATGCCCAGCGGCAAGACCCTCCGCCTGCGCGGCGGGGCAGATTTTTACCTCGCCGCTGTCACCGAGGTGGAGCCGGAAAAGGGGCTGGTGCACTGCCGGCTGGGGCTACCTCACCAGGATGGCGCGCCCGTGCCCGGCCTGGATACGCTCTGGGTGGCTTCCAACAGAAGCCAGACGCGGTTCTGGCGCGCAGAATATCTCGGCGGCAACCGCGCCGACGGCCGTTACACCTTCCGGCTCACTGGTGGGCCGGTCTCGTTGGCGGACTTTGGCGAAAGCCGGAGCCTGCGCCTGTGGGAATATGGCGTGGGCGACACAGTGCGCCAGAACACCTTCGCCAGCCTGCGTCGCCTGGAGCCCGCCGCGCCCGGCGCGCCGGAAATCTACGAACTCGTGGCGGACGTCAACCTGACGCTAGCCCTGCCCGGCAGGGTGATTGAATTGAGCCGCGACCGCGCTAACTGGTGGCAACCGCAGGCGACACCAGTAGAAAACAAGTTGCGTGTCGCGATTGATATCGGCGACCTCACGCCCGAAGGCCGCCTTTTTGTCCGAGTGCAGTGAATCACACGGGCTAGCTTCGGAGACAGAAACCGATGAACAAACTTCCTCTGCATGCGGGAGAATGGTCTGTCGTCGGCTTGCTCACCTTCGTCTGGCTTGCGGCGGTGGCCCGTGCAGACATCACCGTCGCGCCTGTGGACCTGGCCGGAGCTGATGGAGTGCCGGACGCAGTTGACGCTGAAACACGCTTTTACCGCTTCCGCTTTGACCTGCGCGAGACCGGCTCCGCCGTCTCCATGATCTACAAACCGCTTGCGCACGAATTGCGGGCCGAGGACTACTACGCCACACGGACGAATATGTTTCGCAGTTGGTTCCGCCTGGCCGAACCGGACCCAGTAACCGGATTTACCCGCGACATCAGCACAGCCGAGATCAGACCACGGCACCTGCCCCGGGCCGAATATCGCATCATCCGTCATACGCCCGAGGAGCTGATTCTGGAGTTCAATCAGCGCGGGCCTTCCGGCTCCCCGCTGCCCTGGGCCGATAAGATTTTCCACCGCCGCCGCCTCTACATCCGCGACGACAGCCCTGCGGTGCACGTCGAGGAGGAATTGACAAATACCGACGCCGAGGAGCATTCGCTGCTCTTCGACGTGTATAACAGTTTCAGCCTAGGACGGGTGCAGACGGCGGTGTATATGCCCGACGTCCAGGGAAAGGCAATGGCTGTGGACGTGGCAGAAGAGCGCAGTTCAGGGGCGCTGTTCGTGCCCCAGCCCGCGGGCGCCTGGCTGGGCGGCGTCAATGAGAACGGGCTGGGCGCGGCCTTCAGCTTCGATTGGCCCGACGTGGACGCCATGCATGTGGATACCTGGAAGACCGTGGGGGCGAGTTACCACGTCGCCATGCGCCGCCAGACCGTGCCGGCGGGAAAATCGCTCACCTTCCGCTACACGTTCATGCCCTTCACCGGCTTCGGCACCCTGGACGGCATGGTGGCTGACTTGGTCGGCGGTGTCCTTGTCGGGGAGAAGGCGAACTATCTGAGCGACGTCTCCCGCGCCGAACTGAAGGCGGGCGCGCAGGTGCCCGTCCGGCTCTTCCTCGCCAGTGGCACTCGGCGACGGGTGCAGGTGCGCTGGCACTGCACCCGAAAGGAAGACGAGCAGGTCATAGTGGACCATGTCCAGACCCTGGACCTGGAGGTTGGCACCACCGCGACACTCGTGCACCACTTGATGCTGCCGGGCGATGGGCTGTATGTGCTGACCGTCGTCGCTGATGATGGTGCGGACGTGGTGCTGAAGATAGAGAAAGCCCTGGAGGTGGGCAAGACTCGGCTAGTCTACACACCCACCCTGCCGCCAGGCGAAAAACGCGGCAGCGCCGACGCGAGCGAGACCATGGGGCCGCGTGCCATCCACCCACAACTGCGCACCATTGACCCGACCTTCGTGACGCCGCACCTGCCGCTCCTGAAAAATCATGCACGGGGGCCGGTGCGCGCATTCTTCCTCACGCCAGCGGACTCCACGCTCGGCCACGTCCGCGAAATCGCTCAACGTGCCGACCTGGATTACGAGTACGCCACGGTCACAAAAATCCAGCACCCTGATGGCGAACTGCACCCGCGCGAGGTGCGCGATTTCCACCGGCGGCTGCGCGCCAGCCACGCCCAAGTCATCGTCACGCCTGCCATCAACTGGGACCTCGGCCTGAAACGTGAGGTCATCAGGGATATCCTCGCCCGTGTGGAAGACGGACTGGGCACGGTCCTCCCAGCACGCACCCTGGAGGAACAGGCGGAGCTGATGCACCGCCTGACCGCAGCCACCGAAATCAGAGATGAGCCCTTGCCGATTTGCGCCGTGGCGGTGCCAGAGGTGCGTCGTTACCAACTGGGCAAGGGCCGCGTGGTGCTCGTCCTCTGTCGCTGGAATAGTTACCGCGACGGCGGGGAGCAGATGCTCGGCCAGTGGACAGTCCTCCGGTGCGGCGGGCAGCCGAAAGCGGTGGCGGAGATTCGCTGGCGCGGGTTTGAATACAGTTACGCCTTCCTGGCGCAGTTGCTGCGATGGGCCGCAGGCAAGAGCGACGAGCCAATCATAACCTCGGCGACGCTGGATGGGCAGACGGTGAACATCGGCATCCGTAACCCCGGCCAACCCGCCACCGGCCGGCTGTCGGTCGCGGCGCGAAACCGACGCTGGGAGGTCTGCGCCCGCGGCGAGAAGGCCGCCCAGATTGCCACCGGACCCAGTGAACACCAGGTGGCGCTGGACACCTTCCCCGAAGGCGGCCCGCTCGCCCTGGAAATACACCTGCTGGACGATGCCGGCCGTGTCCTCGCGTTTGGTTCTGCAGGGGTGACCGTTGCCAGTCCGGCGACGATCAGTTTTGACCCGCCCGGCCCGCTCTACTGCCGCGCGTCCCAGCCGGGGACGCTCTCTGTGCGCGCCATCGGCACGCTTGCCGAAACGCGGGTGGAGGTTGAGGTCCGCGACCGTTTCCAACGGCTGCTCCTGCGACACGAGCAGAACCTCCAACTGAATGGGCAGGCACAGTGCGAAGTGGCCCTGGATTCCCTGCGGCCACTCACCACATACCACGAGGTAGTGGCACGTCTCCATGGGCAGCGCATGCCGGGCGGCGCGCGGCAACTCCTGGCACAGGCGACGCTAGACCTCTTCCTCCTCCCAGAGAAGCCCGACTATCACGACCGCTTTGTCCTGGCGGTAGCAGATGGGCCGGAACGGCGCGCGCTCCATCTTCAGGGCATAATCCCCACCGCCCGCGCCGCGGGCCTTACGCTCCACACCCACAGCCACGATGACCGCGTGCTTTACGCCAGTGGTGGCAGCAAGGCTGCCAATGTTACGCTCGCGCCGACCAAGAGCGGACGCTACTCCGTCGGCAGCGAGCGCCAAACCCTAGACGGCACCAACCTGGTGATGAATCCGCCTCTCCTGCCCAGCGACGAGGCAGAGCGCGCGACGCAGGCACGATGGACCCAGGCCGCCAAACGGCAGTTCGAGACGGGGGCCTTCATGCTCTTTCTGGACGATGAGCGACGCATGTCGGGCGATTTTGATATGCATCCGCAGACGTTGGCAGGTTTTCGCCGCTGGCTGCAGACACGCTATGCGGATATCGCAGAACTCAACCGCACGTGGGGCACGGACTTCGCCGATTTCTCGCAGGTCCTGCCCAGGAAGCGCCAGGAAGTTGCGGGGGCGGCCAACCTCGCGCCCTGGCTGGAATTCCGCATGTATATCGGCGAAGTCCTGGGCAAATACTACATGCAGCGGCCGGGCGAATGGGCGGCGGCAATTGATCCGCGCCTGTCCGCCGCCGAGTATGGCATCTACGAGCCTTCCGCCGACTGGCCCGTGGACTGGAGTCGTTACGCATCTGCTTACAAGGATACCAGTCGTTACGGCGACGCGCAGGGTGTGCTGGAAGAACTCTTCCGCTGCTTTGCGCCTGGCACCAACCATGGCCCCTGGCGCGGCTATGGGATGTTGCACCTGAGCCCTGGCCGCCGTGTGGAACCATGGCAAGCGCTCTTCCACGGCGGGCATTTCATCTGGTACTGGGCCATGGTGGACAACGGCTACTGGAACTACGGTGTCTGCACCTCCGACCAGCGCCTTACCGAGGGTTACGCGTCATTAGCCAGGGAAGAATTCCCCGATATCACTGGCGGCATCGACCGCCTTATCATCGCCAGCCGTTTCGCCGACGACGGCATTGCCATCGCCTATTCGTATCCCTCGTGGCTGGCCGACAGGCGCGCCCTGGGGGGCACCAGCAAACTGATAGTTGAGGAACTCGGCTTCCAGCATCATTTCATTAATCTCGCCGACCTGGCCGCCACCGGGCAGGCAGGAACGACCGTGCTGGACCCGAGCCGTTTTCGCCTCCTAGTCATTCAGCACGCCAGTTGCCTCTCGGTGGAGCAGATGGAGGCGGTGCGCCGTTTCGCCGAGGCGGGGGGGACAGTATTCTGCATCGGGCGCATCGGCTGGCGCAATCTGCACGGTGCACCACACGCCCAAGGCGCCCTTGCTGACAGCCTGACTGGTGTGGACACCAGCGCCGCTGCCCCGCTTGAACTACCGCTGACGACAAACGACCCGGCACGGCCGTTGCGTCTGGTGGTGGAATACAAGGGCGTCGACGTGAGACAGGCGCAGATACTCGCAAGCGCCGAGGTGGATGGCGCCACGGTGCCGGTGTGGACTGTCCGGGAAGTGGGGCGCGGCAAAGTTTATTGGCTCAACTCCACTCTCGGCGAGCACCAGACGATAGCGCACGGCGGCGCCGCTGGCGAGATCAGTGTCAGTCGCGCTGGACCACAAGGCATCCGGCTCTCGCACTGGGACATCTTTGATAACGTCATTGCGTCGGCGGGCATCAGGCCACGTTGCCGTGCCTATGTCAATGGTCAGCCGCTGTTTGGTGCGGAGACGTGGTATTACGAAAGCCCCTCGCGACGCAGCCTGTTCGTCGCGCGATACATCCTGCAGGAGGCCGGGGAACCCCTGACGCTACGCCTGACGCGCCGGGCACATGTGTACGAGGCGCGCGCCGGCAGGTATATGGGGCTCGTGGACAGCATCCAAGATACCTTCCCGCCAGGCCACGTGCACATCTACGCCCTCCTTGACTACCGCGTCGCAGGACTGGCCGTGAAACCGGCAGCGCAACGCGTACGGCGGGGTGGCACGGCAACTTTCTCCTGTGAGGTCCTGGCCGGGGACGCGCCGGAGGGCCGGGGCGCGGACCTCCACGCGCTGCGGGTGCGCGTCAGCGACCCGCAAGGCCGTGAACTGCCAGCCTACTGGACCACTGTCCTCGCGCCCGAGGGTCGGGCCGAGATTCGTCTGCCCCTGGCGCTTGATGAGGCAATCGGCCCGCATCAGGTGATGGTGACCGACGTCATCAGCGGCGAAAAAGCTACAGCCCAGTTCCACGTTGAGGAGTGAGCACCGCGAACGTGTGTCTGCAACACGACACTGGGCAGGCGGCGCCCCCATCTGGCGTCCGCGCCGCGACTGTTGCACGTGCTTGACACCGCGGCCGCGGTTTGATTTACTGTGATTCTGCCCTGCAGGGCCGGGCAGACTCCCCAGGACGGGACATACCCTAGATTCCGTGTCTGAAGAGGAAGAATCATGGCGGCGAAGAACGTCGTGTATGCCCAGTCAGGCGGGCCATCGCCCGTGATCAATGCGTCGCTCCAGGGCGTGGTGGAGACTTGCCGTGCCTTCCCCAGTGCCTTCGGCACCATCTACGCCGGAATGCATGGTATTGAGGGCATTCTTGAGGAAAGACTCCTCAACTTGAGCGTACAGTCGCAGGAAGAGATCTCGCTCCTGCGCAACAGTCCCGCCGCCGGTGCTATCGGCACGTGCCGCTACAAACTCAAGGACAAGCAGACCGAGGACTTTCGCCGCATCATTGAGGTATTCAAGGCCCACGACGTCGGCTACTTCTTCTACAACGGCGGCAACGACTCCATGGACACCGCGCACAAGGTAAGCGAACTAGCGCGCCGGGAGGGCCTGGACCTCGTCTGCGTCGGCGTGCCCAAAACGATTGACAATGACGTGGGTGACAGTGAGTTCAAGTTGATTGACCACACGCCCGGCTACGGCTCGGTAGCGCGCTACTGGGCGTATATCGTCCAAGTGGCGGAGGAGGAAAACCGCGGCGCCTGTTCCTCCGACCCAGTGCTCCTTCTCCAGGCGATGGGCCGCAAGATCGGCTTTGTGCCCGCCGCTGCCCGACTGGCCGACCCGCAGCGTGAGATGCCGCTGCAGATTTATCTGGCCGAGTCTGGCCTGTCGCTGCAGGACCTGGCGGACAACGTCAACGACATGCTCAAACGCCGCAAGCGCTGCATCGTCGTGATCAGCGAAGGATTTGACGTCGGGGAGTTCGGCGTGCGGCGCGACTCGTTTGGCCACATTGAGTATTCCGCCAGCGAGACCACTGTAGCCCAAGTGGTGACCAATTACCTCAACAAGGTCGGGCTGGCCGCGCGCGGTTCAGCCCGCTTCAACGTCCCCGGCACCGATCAGCGCGACACGGCCATTTACGCCTCTACCGTGGACTTGGAAGAGGCCTACCTTGTGGGTCGCAAGGCGGTGCTCATCGCACTCAAGGACGGCACCGGCTATATGGCCACCATCCTCCGCAAACCCGGGGAAATCTACTCTGTGGAATACGACAAGGTGCCGCTGGAGCAGGTGGCCAACTCCGAGCGCAAATTCCCGACCTCCTGGATCGCACCCGACCGGACGGATGTGACCGACGACTTCATTCACTACGCACGTCCGCTCATCGGTGAAGATTGGCCAAGCGTGCCACTGGTCGGGGGATTGCAGCGATTTGCTCGGCTCCGGCCAGTGTTCGCGGAGAAGAAATGCCCGCCGTACGTGCCCCAGGCCTACCGCAAGTAGAAGCAACCGCACCGCCCGGGGTCAAAGTCAGGACATGAACTTGGTGCCGGCAAGGCACACGCGGAGCTCACGAAGGCCACCACAGGCAACTGACACGGGGTCAGCGGTCGTCGTCGCAGGAAGACTCCTGGCCAACGACGTTCGGTGGGGTGAAGGGACTCTGACCAACTACAGGAATGCCGTACGGGGTGCGGCCGACGATATTGAGTTGCGGTTCCACAACGGCCTGACCAAGTAAGTCCTGTGCCTTGAGGGTGGCCTGTCCGACGATCTGCTCCTGCGGCGCGACGAGCGCCTGACCAACGATCTGGACGTATTCCAGCGCCCAAACTCGCCCCACAATAACGTCCACCACGATGATAGACTCGCCCACAATGGGCAGCAGACCTTCCACGTCCCGCTGGCCCACCATCTCAAAGTGCACCACGCCGCGGCCAACGAGGCGGTCTATCCCGCAGTAAATGGCAAGCGCCGGGCTTGATACCACCAGAACCAGAACAAGCACAGCCAACGCAGGCAGGTTCCTCACCTTCAACTTACCCTCCAACTTGAGGTAGCACGCATTCTACGTGGAGAAGCACCAAGTGTCAAACGAATTTTCTAAAGACAACCAGGCAGCCCGCTTTGCGGACTGCCTGTCGCTAAACTGGTTGCGGGGGCAGGATTTGAACCTGCGACCTCCGGGTTATGAGCCCGACGAGCTACCTGACTGCTCCACCCCGCGATTATTCTTCTATTTGCCCCTCCACAAAAAGTAAGTTTACCCGATGATTGGGCCTAAGTCAAGGATAACTTTGTTCGGATTGACCCCTACCGGTGCCAAAACGACCGCACCTGCCTGTTATTACCAGGTTTCGGGCGCGCGCCGGCGCATAATACGCTTGAGGTGTTCAAGTGCCTGCCGGCGGAGTTGGCCGACGCGCGAGTCCGAGAGATGCAAGAGTCCAGCTATCTCGCGGAGGCGCATGCCGCGGTAGTAGTGGAGCAGGATTATACGGCGCTCCCGTTCCGGCAACTCAGCGATGGCTTCCGTCAACAGCGCGTGCGTCTCGGTGAACTCCAAGTGTTCTCCGGGCGCATCCGCCTCCCGGATGAAGGGGGGTGCGTCGGGCGAAAGGCTTGGCACCTGGCCCTGCTGGAGGCTCTGCTCCAGCGACACGGGAGTGTTACCGTCGGCCATCTGCAGCAGTTCCAGGACCTCCGTTTCGGGGACGCCAAGTTCCTGTGCCAACTCTGTGGGCGAAGGCCGGTGTTGTTGTTTGCGCATCAGTTCCCGCTGCGCCCCGCGGAGGCGGTCCACCTTGTCGCGAGCAGAACGCGGCAGCCAGTCCATCGCGCGGATTTCATCTAGCATCGCGCCGCGGATGCGCACCACCGCGTAAGTGTTGAACGCCACGGCACGCGAGGGGTCATATTTCTTGGCCGCGTCAATCAGCCCCAGGATGCCCGCTTCCAGCAGGTCCTCGCGATCCACCCAGTGCGGCAGGCCCGGGGCCACCTTGCCCAGGACGTACTTCACGAGGGGAATATTGCGCACAATGAGCGCGTCACGCTCAGCGTCTTTGGCATGAGCACAGTGAGATTGCGTCCTGACTTGGCTCGCGCTCGTTGCCATGATCGTCCTCCTTTCGCGTGTTCCACGCCGCATACCTGGTCGCGCTGTCGCGGAGCAGCAGTCAATCCACGAACGCAGTCCCGACGCTCGCCTCGGGGGAGTTCGGCGGTACCACTCCGGGTGGTGGCGTCCCGCCAACCGGCCGGGGCGCAACCGTCTCGGCGGCAATGAAGTTGTAACAGTCAAGTTCCAGGACGCGGATTTCTTCTATGACGGCAGCGAGGTGGTCGAGTAGGTCGTGAAGTTGGGCCATCTGGCCTGCTGGGATATGGTCCTGTTCGTGGGCGATTAGTGTGCGCGCTGGAGCTAGGGTGTCGTCAAGCGCGCCAATCTCCCGCAGGAGTTCCTCTTTGTCGGCGCACAGCGACAGAAGAGCGAAGCCATCACCGCGCTCGTGCAGCAGCCTTTTCTGCCGGCGGGACAGTTCACGCACGCGACGATAGAGTTCAATCTCGCGGGCGTAGCCAGCGCGCAAATCCTGCACAATGCCGCCCAAAATCTCGGCCCGATTCATTGTCAATGACTCCTTCTCAGGTCTGCCGCAACCGCCGCAGGGAACCGCCATCTGCGGCACGCAGATAAAGCGCGATGCAGGCACCCCCGTCCGGCATGTTCTCGGCGGTAATATCGCCGTCCAGTCGTTGGAGGATGCCGCGGCAGAGGGCCAACCCTAAGCCAAGAGCGCCAGTGTGCGTGGTAAAAAGCGGCGCGAAAAGTACTTCGGGCGCAACGCAGGGAAGACCTGGGCCGCCATCGCTGAAGCGAAGACGAACAACATCCTCACCGCGCGCCACAGAGATCTCCACGCGACCACCGAGCGGCATGGCCTCGCGCGCGTTACGGAGCAATCGATGAAAGACCAGGGACAGTGCCTCCGCATCGCCCCAGACGTAAAGGGGTAGTTGTTCGACGCCCGCGATACTCACGTGCAGGTCATCCGATGTCTCACAGTATTCCGCAACAACGCGCTGCAGGAGACCGATGATTTCCACACGCGCGGGCTTAATCTGCGGCAGGGAGGCCAGGACCTGCAGGTTGGCGAGATGCTCATCCAGACGCGTGGCCTCGTGATGGATGAGGCGCGCCAGAGATTGGCCGCGCCCTTCACTAACTGCCTCATGTAATATCTCGGCAGCGGCCAGGATGGAGGCTGCCTGGTTGCGCAGTCGCGGGATCACTGCAGCAAAGGTGCGTCCAACCAAGGCGGCGTGTTCACCAGCCCCTGAGGCAATGCCCATGCCACAATCTTTGACACTTGGGGCCCACGCTGCCGCCAACTCCGCCTCTGGCGCGCCGTCAAGCGCGTCCACCGGACCCAGTTGCACTGATTCCAGGGGTTCAGGCATGCACTACGGCTCCCATCCTGCATTCTCGTACCGCCGCCGTCTGGTTTGGACACAAAAATCCCATCAACGCGAAAGAAAACTGGCCATTCACCGAACGAATCTGTCCCAGGGAGAAGGCGTTTTGACCAAGGCGGGACAAGGTGTGTAACAAATGATTACTCAAAAGAGACTTTTGTGACACCATTTTTTGCCAACTCCTTTTCCGGAGGTCTGATTTCGCAACGACTGTGCCGGAATGGGGCACATGGAGTGAAAACGGGCCAGCGAATAAGGCGAAAGTTGGAACGGTGGGCGAGAGGCGAATGACCTAAGACTTTGATACACCGATAGTTGTGATTACGGTGGGGAATCTGGCCACCACAGCACCGGAAAGATAAAACATCGGAGAAATCGCCGGGGAGATGACCACCAACACGCAGCGGAAATTCTCAACGTGATATATCGATGGCTCATGCGGTGAATCGCAACTCATTATGAAACAGTAAGTTACGCAAATAGTCGGCGCACGACACGATTTCTCATATTGATACGCCTATTGATACGCCTGCCGCATTAGGAGAGGAGCGTTGGCAAGGAAGACAACACAGCAAGTGAGTCACCAAGGCGGGTGATGCTCACTCCTGCGCGATGCCGAAACGCCTCAGTTTGCGGTAAAGAGTGGCCACCCCGATGCCGAGAAGCCGCGCCGCTTCGCGCTTATTGCCGCCCGTCTTCGCCAAAGCGGCGCGGATCGCCTCCCGCTCCTGCTCTTCCAGGGAAGGCAACCCGCCATTACCCGCGCTGGTCGGCGCTGTCACCTTACCATACTCTGGCAGGAGGAGCGGCAGGTTCTCCTCTTCAATCACCTCTCCTTGGATGAAGGCAAAGGCGCGCTCAATTGCGTTCTCCAGTTCCCGCACGTTGCCCGGCCAAGGATACGACATCAGGCCGCGAAGAGCACCCGGCGAGATGCGCAGGCTGCGTCCCATCCGCGCTGAGAAGCGCTCAAGGAGATGCTCCACCAAAACCGGAATATCTTCGGGGCGCTTGGCGAGTGGCGGGATGGTGATAGGGATGACGTGCAGGCGATAGAAGAGGTCGCGACGAAAACGTCCGAGTTCCACCTCCTGCGAGAGATTACGATTGGTAGCAGCTATGACGCGGGCTTCCAAAGTGAAAATCCTGCTGCTGCCCACCGGGCGAATCTCCCGGTTCTGCAGGGCGCGCAGTAGTTTCGCCTGAACTTGGGCGGGGAGTTCGCCGATCTCATCCAGAAAAACCGTGCCCGCGCCGGCAGCGCGAAAGAGCCCGTCATGTGCGCTTCGTGCGTCGGTAAACGCGCCGGCAACGTGCCCGAAGAGTTCGCTCTCCATAAGGGTTGGCGCAATTGCGCCGCAGTCCACGGGCACAAATGGCTCCGCCGCACGGCGGCTGTGCTGGTGAATCCGCCGCGCCACCAATTCCTTGCCTGTCCCGCTGGCGCCCTCAATAAGAACGGTGCTGTCGCACGCCGCCGCCATGCGAATAAGATCGCGTACCCGCTCCATGGCTGGCGAAATGCCGACGATGTCATAGGATTGCGGCGGCTCTGTACCCACCTTCAGCGCCTCGCTGATGCGTTCCTTGAGTTTCTCCACGCCGAATGGCTTGCTGACGTAGTCGTAGGCCCCCAGGCGCATTGCTTCCACGGCCATGTCAACCGTCGCGTGGCCGGTAATCACCAGAACGCGTGTCTGCGGCGCACGCGAGAGGATATTGCGCAGCAGGTCCAACCCGTCACCGTCGGGAAGCACGACGTCCAGCAGCACCACCGGCGGGCCGTAGCGCTCAAAGAGCCGACGCGCCTCGGCAGCGGTTCCTGCCCGCAGCGGTTTGTGACGCAGGTCGAGGATCAGACGCTCATAGAGGTCAAGAATCCCAGCCTCGTCCTCCACCGCCAGTATGGGAACACCGGCGCGCTGCGGACTAATTCGGGCAGTATCGGCGCTCAAATCGGGAACCCCAGAAAGCAACCGTCAGAGAGCCACGCCACTTGCACCCTTGCGGCATCGTATGCCCCCCTTGCGCCTGAAGTCAAGAGCCTCGGCGCTCATTGAAACTTGCCGCGCGCCTGTATTGGCCAAACTGCCTCGACGATGCCGCCGCGCACCACATAGAACCAGTCGTGCAGGGCAATGGTGGTGCAGCAGTGACCGGGAAGCAGTTCCACCTTCTGGCCGGGAGCCAAGGGCGCGTCCGCCAACACCCGGGCCTTGCCGTGCTCCTCCGCCAGGCCCACCACCTCAAAATCACTGCGCCCGCACGGCTCCGGCATGCCGAAATCGCTGCCCACCGACTTGCGCCCGATGTCCAGAACCAGCCGCTCCCGCGTCGGGCGGCTGATGACCGTGGTGAGAGCCGTGAGGGCACACTCAAACTCCGGCACGAGGCGACGATAGCGCGCGTCCATCACGCAGTAGGAGCCGCACTGAATCTCCGTTATGCCCGGAATGCGTCCAGTAATGTCATAGGTGCCCGTGCCACCGGCACTGACGACAGGCACCGGCAGACCCGCCCTCACCATTGCATCGCACACTGCCAGCAAACGCGCCATAGCCTGCTCCGCCGCCTCTCGCCGCGCCGCGGCGTCCTCAATGAAGACCGCATGGCCCTCGTAGCCCATCAGGCCGCGGAGTTCCAGTTCCCTCTTCCGCACCACCTCCTGCGCCAGAGCCACAGCTTCCTCGGGCCCCTCCACGCCGCAGCGGTCCATGCCGACATTGACCTCAACGAGCACGCCGAGGCGGGCGCGGTGGGCACGCGCCGCCTCCGCCAGCTCGCGCACATTCGCCGCCGCGTCCACTGCAACGGTCAGACGACAGCGCCGCGCCAGCCGCGCGGCACGCTCCACCTTGGCGCGACCCACCACTTGATTGGCCACGAGGATGTCCTCTATCCCGCCCCGCGCCATTACCTCTGCCTCACTGAGTTTGGCACAGGTGATACCAATGGCGCCATGGGCTATCTGACGCCGCGCAATCTCCACACACTTATGCGTCTTGGCATGTGGGCGCAGTTGGCAGGGAAGGGGAGCGAAAAACTCCGCCATCCGCGCGAGGTTACGTTCCAGACGCTCCACGTCCAACAGCAGCGCCGGTGTATCCACCGCATTTTTCGGCTTACCGATGTATGCCTCTTGCTCAGGTGCCATGAAACCTGCTCTCGCTACATAGACACTGAGGGCGCGCAACATGAGCCGCGTGCGCCTCGGAACCACCACCGCCACGCGCTGATTATGGGGCGCGCCGCGCGCGGCGTCAATACTTCTTGCATCGCGCGCCACGCAGTTATACAATCAGTAACGTCATGGGGCTGCCACCGTTGTGCCAGGGAGGGCGGCATGGAGTATCGCAGTCTGGGCCGCTGCGGACTCAAAGTCTCGCGCCTGTGCCTGGGCACCATGACCTTCGGCGAGCAGGCTGACGAGGCCGCGTCATTGCGCATGGTCCGATGCGCCCTGGATGCCGGCATAAACTTCTTTGATACCGCCGACATGTACGCCAGCGGCACCAGTGAGGAAATCCTCGGCCGCGCCCTCCGGGCGCATGGGGTCAAGCGGGGTGACGTCGTCCTTGCCACCAAGGTTTTCAATCCCACCGGGCCCGGCCCCAACGACCGCGGTCTCTCCCGCCGCCGCATCCTTCAGGCCATTGACGACAGCCTTCGGCGACTCCAGGTGGACTACGTGGACCTCTATCAACTCCACCAACCCGACTACACCACGCCGCTGGAGGAGACGCTGGGCGCAATGGACCACCTGGTGCGCGCGGGCAAAGTGCGCTATGTCGGCGTCTCCAACTATGCCGCCTGGCAAATCTGTCAGGCGCTCTGGCTCTGTGACCGGCGCAACTGGTCGCCCATTGTCAGCGTCCAGCCGATGTATAACCTCCTCGCGCGCGGTATTGAGCAGGAATTGCTGCCCTTCTGTCGTGAGTTCGGCCTTGCCGTCCTGGTTTACAATCCGTTGGCCGGCGGCCTCCTTACCGGCAAGCACCACAAGGACCAGCCACCGGCCAGGGGCACGCGCTTTGACCTCAAGGCGATGTACCGCGACCGCTACTGGCACGCACGGCTCTTTGACGCCACCGAGCGCCTGGCGGCTATCGCCCACGCGGCAGGGCTGTCGCTGGTGGAACTCTCGCTTCTGTGGCTTCTCGCCCAGCAGGACGTCACCTGCCTCATTCTGGGCGCAAGTTCACTCCAGCAGTTGGAAGAAAATCTGGCAGCGTGTCGGGGCGCGCTGCCACCGGGTATCGCTGAGGAGTGCGACAAGGTCTGGGACGAACTGCGTGGGCCGATCCCCAAGTACAACCGCTAGAGAAGTTGGTGAGGACGGCGCACAAGGCCCGTCCCAGACTGGGGTCGCACAATGCCAGCGATGCAATGCTGCTGCCGGGCATCGCGCACAAACGGTTGCAGCGCTTCTACGGAGGGAACTGGGGCAAAGGAGGTAAAAGATGATGGACATGAAGACCACGTGTCTGTCTGGTTGCCTGATGCTTGCGGTTCTGGCGTTGGCGGCCGGCGCGGGAGAGGTGGCCGCCCCACCGGGAAAAGCGCCGGAATACTTCGTCGCTGTGGATGGCAAGCCGGAGAATCCCGGCACACGTGAAGCGCCCTGGGACATCGCCTCGGCGCTGGGCGGTAAACAGAAGGTAGAACCGGGGGCCACCATCTGGATTCGCGGCGGCACGTATAAGCACCCGAAGCGCGACATCAGCGGGTATGGTTACGAGGTGCGCCTCGCCGGCGCAGAGGGCAGACCCATCCAGGTTCGCGCTGCTCCCGCCGCTACCTGGCTGGGCTACGAGCGAGTGACGATTGACGGCGGCCTGACTATGCAGCCACCATCAGCCCACCTCTGGCTGCGCGACTTGGAAATCATGGTGAGTGACCCGCGACCAGAAAATCCCGTCCCGCCGGATGCCAGCAAGTGGGGCGAATACATCAAGCGCCCCTGGGGCGGACTAAATGTCTATACCGGCACCAACTGTAAGTTCATCAACCTTGTCATCCACGACAACTGCCAGGGCGTCAGTTGGTGGTCGGGCAACAGCAACAGCGAACTCTATGGCTGCATCATCTACGACAACGGCTGGCAAGGCACCAACCGCGGCCACGGCCACGCTATCTACACCCAGAACGAAAAGGAGAAGGGCAGCAAGACCATCGTGGACTGCATCATGACCGGCGGCTACGGCTGGACGATGCACGCCTACGGTTCTGCCCGTGCGTCGGTGGATAACTACCTCATGGAGGGAAACATCGTTTACAACGGCGGCCAGTTCCTCGTCGGCAGCGGCAAACCCAGCCACAATATCCGCGTCATTCGCAACTATCTGTACAACGTCAACATGCGCATCGGCTACAACGCCCCCGAAAATGAGGATTGCGAGGTCCGCGATAACGTCGTCGTCAACAACAGCATCAACATTGTCAAGTACAAGCAGGCCGTCAAGGAGGGCAACCTGGAACTGGCCAAGGATGCACCGCGGCCCAAGGGGGCGCTGGTTGTCCTGCGGCCTAACAAGTACGATGAGCGGCGCGCCCACCTGGTCATCTACAACTGGGAGCGCGCGCCCAGGGTTTCTGTGGATACCGACGGTTTTCTCAAGGATGGTGAGCAGTTCCGCCTTATGAACCCCAGGGAATTGTACGGCCAGCCAGTCCATGAGGGCGTGTGTGAGGGCGGCAAGATAAGTGTTCCGGTGCAGGATGAGTTTGCCGCCTTCGTGGTCCTGAAGGCACCGCAAGAGAGGAGAGGTGCACCATGAGCAGTCCGAAGTGGTTGAGCATTTTTCCCGTATACGCGTTGGCAGCACTGATCGCAGGAAGCAGTGTGCTGGCAGCCGAAGCCCCAACCGCACCCGCAGCCCAGGCTACACCCAAAGTATACTGCGTGGCACCTGACGGCAAGGCGGAGAACAAGGGCACAGAAGATTCGCCCTGGGACATCGCCTCGGCGCTCAGCGGCCAGCAGAAAATCCAGGCTCCCGCCGAAATCCGCCTGCGCGCCGGCACCTATAAGCGCCGGCCGAATGAAATGTTCGAAGTCCGCCTCGCGGGCGAGAAGGACAAACCGATTCGCATTGGGCCGGCGCGGCCAGGCGAGCGCGTCATAATTGACGGCGGCTTTGTGGTGCAGGACCCCGCCGCACACGTCTGGATTTCTGACCTGGAGATACTTATCTCCGAACCCAAGCCCACCGCCGCCGAGGCCGATAAGCCCGACGCGCCCAGGCGGCCGAATGGCGGCATCAACGCCGCGGGCGGGCGCAACTGCCGCTTCATCAACCTTGTCATCCATGACTGCAACACCGGCGTCAGCCTCTGGGCGCCGGCCGTGGGCGCGGAACTATACGGCTGCATTATCTACGACAGTGGCGTCATTGAGAAAGGCACCGGCCGCGGTCCCAACGTCAGCAGTCAGAATCAGGACGAGTTCAAGATCATCGCCGACAACATCATCACCGGTGGCCTATCGCGCAGCATCATGTGTTACGGGTCGGCCAAGGCCTACGTGGAGAACTATCTCATTGAGGGCAACATCGTCTACGACGCCCAGCAATTGCTTGTTGGCGGCGGACGGCCCAGCAAGGGCATCCGTGTCATCGGCAACTGCCTCTACAACGTCACTATGCAAATCGGCTACGGGGCGGAGAGCGAGGATTGTGAGGTCCGCGACAATGTCATCGTCAACGGTGGTCTGAGCATCGTCAAGTTCGCGAAAGCCGTCAGCGAAGGCAACTTGGTGCTCGCCAAGGGCGCGCCCCGACCGAAGGAGGCCTCCCGCGTCATTCTGCGACCCAACAAGTATGACGCCAACCGCGCCCACCTGGCCATCTTCAACTGGGCCAACGCGGCCACGGTTGAGGTGGATACCGGCGGCTTCCTCAGGGATGGCGAAAAGTTCCGACTGATGAATCCGCGGGACTTCTTCGGCAAACCGGCGCACGAGGGCGTATGCGAGGGCGGGAAAATCACTGTGCCGATGAAGGGCGAGTTCGCGGCGTTTGTGCTGCTCAGGTAGTCCCGGACGACGACCGCCCGGGTAGCCGCCGTCAGGAAATGTGTCGCCCCGCGACAAGGAAACCAGTGGCGGAATCATCGCGAGCCGTCAGCCCCGCGCTGACGGCCAACGCGATTTTTTCGCGGTCCTCCGGCACAAAACGGCACTCAATACGCCGCAGGCTGCGCCGGCGGGCCTCCTCGGCGAGCGCTCCCAGCAGCGTCTCCGCCGCATCATAGTGATTCGGGTGCAGGACGAAGTCCACCAGCGCCATGTCGGCGGTTTCGGGATAGAGCACGCCTGCGCCGACAATCCTGCCGTCCTCCGCCCCCAGGAGGAGCCACGTCCCGCCGCAGCGCGCAACACACTCCCAGATGGTTACGAAGACGCCGACGCAGCGCGTGCTGGGCACATGACGGTTAGAGTAAACCCCAGCCTTCGCATCCAGGAGGTGCCATTCATGCGGGTGGAGGTAGAGTGGCACGGTCCGCGCCAGATCGTTCCACGTGGCACATGTGACCCAGCGGCGCATCGCCGGGGCAAAATATTCCCGGTCAAAGTCAGCTCCCGGCAGGACGTGGCGCATGACACAGCCATCGCGGGCAACAAAGCCCATGGATCGGTAGAGAGCACGCGCCGAGTCGCTCGCGTAGGCCAGATACATGGCCACGCCGCCGCGCCGGTGAAAATCGTCCAGCGCCAGACTGCAAAGGGCACGGGCCATGCCCTTGCGGCGCTGATTCTCTGCTGTCACTACCCCCGCAAGGCATCCCACCGTGCGATTCGCTGGCGACGCCGCATACCAGCAGGTGCCCGCCAACTGACCGCCGACCCGCCCCAGAAAATAACGCACGCTTGCCCGCGCATCCAACCTGCCCGTCAGCACGGCGCGGTGATAAGGTTCAGTCAAACAGCCGTTGATGAAACCGTGTACCTCCTCAGCCAACGCCTCCTCCACCGGCGGACGCACTCGCTGCACCTCAAGGATGGTTCCGTCGCGCAGACAAAGGTTGGCGAGCTGGTCACTTCGCATGTGGTATCTGCCACCCAGATAGTATCCGCGATTAGCGAACATCTCCAGCGCGCAGGTTAGCATCCTGTCCCGGCGACGGCAAGTTTCGTGCAGCCTTCCCAATTTTCTCAAAAACTGGCATCATACGCCCCGTTGCCTCCACCAAGGGGAGAAAGGAGCACCGACAGTGAAAAAGCCGAGAATTGTGATGGTCGGCGGCGGCAGCGTCCAGTGGATGCCGCGCCTATTGAACGACATGATGCTCAAGCCTGGGCTAGAGGAGGCCGAATATGTCCTCTTGGACATCTCGCTGCCAGCGGCCCAGCGCATGGCACGCTATGGGCAGATGCTTGCCGCACGCCGGAAACTGCCCTGCACCTTCAAGCCCATGCGCGACCCGCGGCGTGCTTTCCCCGGCGCGCAGGTCATCATTATCACCATCTCCACTGGCGGGCTGAACGCGATGGAGCCAGACATCGCCATTCCGGAACAATATGGCATCTTTCAAACGGTGGGGGATACCGTCGGTCCCGGCGGCTGGTCGCGCGCGCTGCGCAACCTGCCCGTCTTTCTGGAGATGGGCCGCACCATCGCTGCGCTTGCCCCCGACGCCTGGATCCTCAACTACACCAATCCCATGTCCGTCCTCACCCAGGCCCTGTGTGTCACCACTGATCAGCCGGTCGTTGGGCTGTGTCACGGGGTGTTTGAGAACTACGCTGTCCTGATGAAGGTCTTTGGCCTGGCGTCGGAGGAGGAAATCCAGAGCCGTTTCGGCGGCATCAACCACTTCTTCTGGATACTCGACTTCACGGTGCGGGGCCGGCCAGGCTATCCCCTTCTCCGGGAGAAACTCCGCGGACGCAACTTTGCCGAACTGGTAGCCGAGGCCTATGTAGACGCCGCGGGCTTTTCCTCCAAGTACTGGCTGGCCGGCGACCTCTTCAATCAGTTCGGATACCTGCCGTACATCGGCGACCGCCACACGGCGGAGTTTCTCCCTAATTGCCTGGCGCCGGACGAAAAACGCCTCCAGCAATGGCGCCTGGTGCGCACGAGCGTGCGCGAGCGCAAGGAGCGCCTCCGCAAGAACCAGGAGCGCCTCGCCGAGTGGATAGCGGGCAAGCGCCCGCTGCCCGAAGACAAGCCCAGCCGCGAGACCGCGGCGGATATCGCCGCCATCCGCGTCCGCGGGGGACAGTTGATTGACGTGGTCAACGTGCCGAATGTCGGCCAGATTCCCAACCTCCCCACAGGTGCGGTTGTTGAGAGCCTGGGCGTGGTCAATGCCCTCGGCTTCACCCCGCTCGCCGTGGGCGAACTGCCGGAACCAATTGTGCGCCTCGTGCGACCTCACGTGGAGAATCAGGAGGCCATCCTGCAGGCCGTCGTGGAGGAAGATGCAGAGAAGGCAATGCATGCGCTGATGAATGACCCCTTGTGCTCGCACCTGCCCTATGCGCGCATCCGCGAGATGGCGGCCGAACTCCTTGCCGCCAACCGCCGCCTCTTGCCCCCGCCCTTCGGGCCGAAGAAATGGCGATGAGTTGTGGTGTGAACTAACAATGACACCCTGGCGCGAGCCCATTCGCATCTTGACGCGACAAGAATGCGAGGAAATTCACCGCGCAGCGCTGGCCATCCTCCGTGACGTCGGCATGCGCATTGAGCACGCTGAGGCGCGGGGGCTCCTGGAGCGCGTCGGTTGCTGCCTCAACGAAGCCGAACACCTCGTGCGTTTCCCCGCTAAGGTTGTGGAGGCCGCCGTTGACCGGATGCGTGCGGCCTTTGCCGAGCCTGGCCGGCTCCCCGAGGGGATGGCCGTCCGCTATGGCCGCGTTCTCTTCCGCACCCAACCATTGCAGGTGCATCCCGATTTCACGGTCAATGCGGGGGGATTCTGCACCGTTCTCTACGACCTTGACGGTGTCCGCCGTGATGCAACGCTCGCCGATGTGCGCGCTGCTCTGCGACTCGCCGACCAACTTGATGAGATTGCCTTCACCGGCCTGCCCATCTCGGCCCAGGAAATCCCGGAACAACTGCGCCCGGTGGCAATGGCGGCGGAACTGGTCAAGCACACCCGCAAGTTCGGCGGCATTGAGGCCTTTCGCGCCAGCGACGTGCCCTATCTCCAGCGCCTAGGCGAAATCGTCCAGACGCCGGAGGAGCGCTGCCGCTGGCCGGCGCTGGTGCCCTATGCCGAGGTGCGCAGCCCGCTCTGCCTAGACGAGAACATGGCCGAAATCTTCATCACCTGCATCCGCGCCGGCCTGCCGCAGAGCCTGGACACGATGCCGAGTGGCGGCGCCACCGCACCGATGACAGCCGCGGGCATTCTCGCACTGGGCCTGGCCGAAACGCTGGGCGGCCTCGTCCTCGGCTACGCGGTGGACGAAAAGGCGACGCTGACGATTGATTTCACGCCCTCCTACGCGGACATGCGGACTCTGCTCTTCAACTATTCCGGCGGGCCGCGGCTACCGCTCCTCTGCGCGCGAGTGCAACTGGTCTCGGAGTTCTACGGCTGTCCGAGCGCTGTCCACGGCGGCAAGACCGACGCCTGCCACGCAGGCATCCGCACGGGCATGGAAAAGATGGCCTCCATGCTCCTGCCCGTCCTGAGCGGCGCCATCGGCATCGGCACGGTTGGCCACCTAGAGAATGCGCGCACCTACTCGCCGGTGCAACTGGTAATTGACAACCTCATCGCCAAGATAGTCCGCCGCATGGTGCGCGGCATTGAGGTCAGCGACGACACCCTGGCGCTGAACCTCATTCGCGCCGTCGGGCCGGGCGGGCACTTTATTGACCAGATGCACACGCTGGCACACGCGCGCTCGGAACATCTCCTCCTGCCGCCGCTGGTCACTTGGCCCTGGGACATCGGTGTGCGGGAGGAGGCGAGGCTGGAGACTTGGGCGCGCGCTGAGGCCGCGCGGCTGATGCAGGCCCCGCACCGCAGCCCCCTGACGCTGGCCCAGAGCAAGGCCGTGGACGCCGTGGTCGCCGAGGCCGCTGAGGCCTATGGCTGCACGGAGGCGCTCCACCTGCTCGCCTGAATGGGAGGCGACAAAGACCCCCAGCCTTGGGTCCCCCGCGTTGACCGCCCCACGATAATCATTGCGCCTGGGGTAGTTACAGGGGAAGATGCCTGACCACTATCCTCCCCGCCTAGCAGTAAGTCCACATTGCACCGGACGGAGACGCCCCGATAGCTACGAGGCTGACCCTTGCGTGGGAAGCGCGCGGGCCTTACGATACAATTTTTTAGCGGGGGTCCTGGGAAAGATTCTCCGTGCGGCACGTGATTGAACTAGAAAAGTGGGTGCCGGTCGCCCACGACGTGAATGTGGCCGTCGCAGGTGCGGGCGTTTCCGGCCTCTTCGCCGCGCTCGGCGCGGCCAAGTGCGGCGCCAGCGTCGTCTTGGTGGACCGCTTCGGCCAACTCGGCGGCAATATGGGGCCGGGGCTCTTCATCGGCAGCCGGCTGTATGATGAGCCGGGGCGGACGCTGCACGAGATAGAGTATCCCGGCATCCCCCGCGAATTTGTGGACCGCCTGGAGAAGATGCTGGCGGAGTCTGGCGTCTCGCGCAATTACCCGCACTACTGCCAGACTATCTCGCGCCTTGCCCTGGAAATGCTGCGCGAGGCGCGCGTCGCGCTCGTCCTCTCCGCACACGCAGCCGACCCCATCCTCGAAAAGAACCGCGTTCGCGGCCTGTTCGTGGAGACCAAGTCGGGCGTGATCGCCATCCGTGCCCAGGTGGTGATTGATGCCACCGGCGACGCGGAAGTTGCCGCTCGCGCCGGCGCGCCGGTGCGGCGGGGCGCACGTCCCGAGGAGTGCGATTGCCCTCTCATCTGGCCGGGCTATCTGCGCCCGGAATGCGCGCACTGGAACGATGGCGGCCTGTACTTTGTCATCGCCGGTGCTGATTATGACCGTTTCCAGGCTTTCTGCGCGCAGAAGGTGGAGATGAGTGCCGAGGACCGCCAATTCATGGAAGAGGCGGCCGGCTACATGAGCAGCCAATGGCCGGCACCGATGGTGCCGATACTACGGCGGGCGCAGGAGTCAGGCGAATTTCGCGTGTGGCGGCGTTTCCCCGGACCTTTCTTCGTTACCCTTTCCAACTGGTTTGAGCAGGTGGATGACGGCCTGGTGGGCGGCAGGGCACAGATGTTCGGCGACTACGACATTTCTGACTGGCAACAGGTGAGTTTCCTGGAGGCGGAGATGCGCGCGCTGGTGTTTGACGCAGTCGCCTTTCTGCGGCGGCAGGTGCCCGGCTTTGAGGGAGCGTGGCTGCTGACCGAGTCCGCTTTCCTCGGCTCACGCGGTGGGCCGTGCATTGAGGGGGAATACACGCTCACTCCGCATGAACTCTGGAAGGGCGCCTCCTTCCCCGATGCTCTCTTCCGCTCCTACGTCGGCGCCTTTCGCGGGCGAGGGAGCGCCGCCGGCTGCGACATGCCCTACCGCATGCTCCTGCCGAAGCGCGTGGATGGGTTGTTGGTAGTCGGCCGGGGGATGTCATACCTGCGGCGCGGACATGACCCAGCCGTGCGTGCCCGCTGCAACCTGATGATGCTTGGCCAGGCGGCAGGGATGGCCGCAGCATTGGCCGCCGCTGAAGGGGTTGAGCCGCGGGCGCTCGATATCGACAAACTTCAGCGCGTCCTGCGCGCCGAGGGCTTTCCTTTACACGCGGCGGGGCTGGAAACAGTCGGCCCGGCCCACGGAGAGTGAAGTATCCGCCGAAGCAGGGAGCACGTAGCGATGAAGTATGTGGCCCGACCGGAGAAATTCGTACCCCTGGTGCGCGACATGGATGTTGTAGTCGCGGGCGCGGGCACCTCCGGACTATTCGCAGCATTGGGCGCGGCGCAAATGGGGGCGCGCACACTCCTGGTGGAACGTTTCGGTCAACTCGGCGGCAACATTGGCCCCGGAATGCTCATTGGCGGTCCGCTGTATCAGGAGGTAAAGATGACGCTGCACGGGGGGCAACTCGTCGGCCTTCCCGCTGAGTTCATGCGCCGCGTGGAGGACCTCCTGGGCGACATGCCGCGCAACTACGCCACCTACAGCCACGCCGTCTCACGCGTGGCGCTTGCCATGATGCGCGAATCCGGTGTGGAACTGATGCTCAGCGCCTATGCCGCCGACCCGGTCATGCGCCAGAGCCGCGTCGCCGGCCTCTTCGTGGAGACGAAATCTGGGCGCGTGGCGGTGCGCGCCCGTGTGGTCATTGACGCCACTGGCGATGCGAGCATCGCGGCGCGCGCGGGCGCACCCATCATCAGGGGCACTTCCCCCGAAGCAGCCGACAGTCCCAACGTGCAACCGTATTACAAGCAGACGGAATACGCGACATGGAATGAGGGCGGCATTTACTTTGTCACCGCCGGCACCGATCTTGAGAAATATCGTGCCTTCGCCGCACAGAAGGTGCAGCTCAGCCGCGACGACGAGGTCTGGGCCGCGCAGCACCTGGGGCAGCCCGGCAACCGATGGCCCACGGCAATGGTGCCGATTCTGCACAGCGGCTGGGAGTCCGGCGAGTTTCAATGCCGCCGCGAGTTGCGGCCGAGATTACACGTCCTCTTCAACAACTGGTTTGAACCGGTGGCGCCCGGCCTTGCCGGGGGTCGCGCCCAAGTCCACGGCGAGTACGACACCGGCAACCACGAGGACGTTACGCTGGTTGAGACAGCGGTGCGCGCGCACGCGTTTGACGGCGTGGCCTTCTTCCGCCGACACGTGCCCGGCTTTGAGGGCGCCCATGTCGTCTGCATGTCGGCCTTCCTTGGGGCACGCGGCGGCCCGTGCATTGAAGGCGAACACGTCCTCACGCCGCAGGAATCCTTCGCCGGTGCGCGTTTTCCGGATGTCCTCTTCGTCAGTTACGTGGAAGTGCACCGCGGCGGCAACCCTGACGGACACGATATGCCCTACGGCATGCTTCTGCCCAAGGGCGTGGACGGGCTCCTGGTGACAGGCCGTGGGGCGGCCTTCCTGCGCCGCGGCCATGACCCCAGCACCCGCGCCCGTTGCAACATGATGACGCTCGGCCAGGCTACAGGCATGGCTGCTGCACTGGCAGTGAGGTATGGTGTCACGCCGCGCAGGCTTGAGATCAGAACCCTGCAACGCGCTCTTCTTGCAGCCGGTTTCTACCTCGGCAACGCCGCACGTCTGGCGGAACTCGGCCTAGCGTGAACCCTGCCCGGCAGCGGCGGCAAGGGGCGACAATGCGGCAGGAGAACCACGATGGATGTTGGAACAGTATGGTGGGGCGAACGCGTGGAATGGCCCGATGCTGTCACCGCTCATCGCGCCATCCGCATGGGCCATCATGCACGGCCCCACTTCGCCAGCGACTATACTGGCAACGACTGGCTCGCCGATGGCCGCCGACTGGTCTTTTTGCTGCGCACTGGCGTGCCCAACTTCTTCCTGGCCGGCTGGGAGCGAGACGGCATCCTGCAGCTGACTGACCACCCCCCCTTGCACGTGCGGCGTAGGTCCTTCTACGTGGACTGCCACAACTACCTGTACTACTGGCGCCATCCGGAACTCGTGCGGCTGCACCTGGACACGCTCCGCGAGCAGGTTTTCTGGCAACAGCCGGAGCGTTTCCATAGCAGCATCCCGGCGGTAGACACCGAGGGCACGCTACTGTTCATATCCAGCCGCGAAAGGCTCAGCGGCGATGGCGGCTTTGAGGTCCCTGCCAAGCAGCACGTCTATCGCATTGAAGTGAAGGAATCAGGTTGCCAGTTCACTTCGCTGGCTTATCCCGGCAATCGTTTCGACCGCAACTGGCCGTATTTCATCATGAAGGGGTACCACGAGCCGCGCGTCCGCGCGAATGCCGCGGGCATGGCCATCTCGTCCACCTGCTCACGGGAGGGCATTTCGCCCGATGTCTACGTCGCGCGCCTAGAGGAGCAAGAACGCGATGCAGCAAATCATTTTTTCTTTTGATACTGAGGACTTCGTCACACCTGAATCAGACGACGCGCTGAAGGCTATCGCGCGCATCCTGCGCCGGCGCGGCATCCGCGCCAGTTTCGCTCTGGTCGGCGACAAGGCACGCGCCCTCTGGACGCGCCACCGCAAGGACGTCATTGACGAAGTGCGCTGGCACGACATTCAGTATCACGCCAACACCCACATGATGTGGCCAGTGACGACGCTTGAACTGAGCCGCATGAAGTGGGATGAGGGGGTGGACTTCGTGATGCAGACAGAACGCCACGGCATAGAGGACGTTGCCGAAGTTTTCGACCAGCGGCCGCGGGCCTACATACGTTGCGGCGGCAACTGGGACCCGCGCGAACTCTACGGCATGCATCTGCTGGGGATTGAGGCCCACGTGCCCAGCCGCGCCACACTGCCCGCTGGCATCCCCGACGCGGTGGGCGCGGGCTTGTCCTGCGTCCTGCCCGCCTGGTATGTGAACGTGCTCAATTACGGCTACAACTTTCCCATTGAGCGCTACTTCCGGCCGGAATTCCCTTTGGCGCGTCTGCGGGCCGACTTCACGGCGTTGAGGCAGGCATTGACAGGTAAACCCATCCCCATCGTCGTCTATGCGCACCCCTGCACGTTCGTGACCAGCAAGTTTTACGACCTCCACAACCAGCGTCGGCGGGGCGTATTTCCGACGAAGGAAAAATGGCGGCCTGCGCCGCTCCTGCCACCCTACGAGGCGCGCCGACGCCTGGCTGTCCTGGACGAACTGGCACGCTGGGTGACGTCGCAAAGGGACCTGAAGATCATCACCCACAGCGAGTTCATTGATGCCCATAGGGAGAAGAGCCGCTGGCTGCCATTACACGCAGTGGTGGCCCTGGCCCGGACAGTCCTTACCGACGACTTGCATTGGTGCCAGGTCGGGCGCGGCTATCTTTCGCCCGCAGAGGTCTTCGGAGCCCTGTCGTTGGCGCTCGTGGCGTGGCGCAGGGAGGGCACGCTGCCAAAGCGCTTGCCAGTGCGTCGGCTCATCGGTCCGCCGGAGTCGGCGCGCGCGTTGAGCCGGGCATTCCCGGTTCCGGCTGTGGTGGTGGCGGACGCCTGCGCGCAAGTCGAGCGCGAGATTGACCTGCAACACCGGATGCCAGCCGCAGTAACGGTGAGGGGCCAGCGGGTGCCGCCTGCCAGTTTTCTCACGGCGATGGCCAAGGCTGTGCTGCAGGTTAGCGCGCGAGGCGGCGGGAACGTCACCGTCGGCCCGCGTGCGCCATTTCCACGCTGCCAGGCCGAGTTGTTCGCGGAAGTCAAGGTGGGTTCGTCGGAATTGCCGCAAGACTTCAAGCCCGGCACCATCACCACTTACACCCACTTGCAGACCTGGACCATGCGCCCGGCTACCCCTCAGCGAGGATAGCAGGACAACGAGCCCCTGGGCAGCAGAAGTACACCTGTGGACCTGAAAACCATAGTTGCGCGACTTGACATCGCCACCAGCGAAGAGGCCCTGGCTCCGGGGTGGGAGGCGGCCCAGGCAGCGCGTCCGGCGGGCGCACCCCCTTTTCTCGCGCCAGACTACGTCCACTGGGCTTGTGAACAGGCCTTCCTGACGCCGGAGATGACCGCGGCAGCACTCGCCGCGGCGCGGCGCATCGCCGCCGACGATGCCCTGAGCGCGCTGGCGTGGTACTGTCACTACCAACTCTTCCTGCAGGACAGGGAAAAACCTGAAGTCCGCAGGTGGCCACTTCTCACGACGGCACTGGACCGCGACGCGGGCATGTTCTACGTCCTTGTCCTCCTGTCCGGCACGCCGCAGATGCAGGCGGTGCATCGCGCGCGCCGCATACCGCCCGAGGTCATCAAAGACACCGTACTTGACCTCAAGTTGCAGTTGGAGACCGAGGACTACTTCCTGAAGTATGGCCACTGGGGCATAAGCCCGCGCATCCTCGGCTGGCTCCTCCTGCACTGGCAGGGGGAACTCTACCGTCTGGGTCGCTTGCAGTTCGTGCCTGTTCCCTTCGGCGGCAGGTTACGCGCCTTCCGGCACCACACCAGCGGCATTGTCGTGGCGCTCTCGGAAGCAGGGGTGCGCTACCGCACCGACGGACAGGTTGACGGCGCCGGCGACGTTTACGACCCCACCGCGTGGACGAGCACGCTAACCCTCACTGGTGAGGCTACCATCGGCCATCCCATCTCACCCCTCGGACACGTTCTGGAGACGACGCTGACACTTTCAGGACGGGAGTGGCGGCAAGTGCTCGCACCAGGAGACCCCACGCTGGACATCCATATCCCGACCGGCTCGCCCATGAACTACGATGCCTGCGGCGAGTCCCTGCGGCAGGCGCTGGCGTTCTTCCCCAGACATTTTCCCGACAAACCGTTCGTCGGGTTCAGTTGCTTCTCGTGGATTCTTGACGCGCAGTTCGAGCAACTTCTGCCGCCATGTTCCAACCTCGTCCGTTTCCAGAAAGAGGTGTATCTCTTTCCCATAAAGGGGGGCAGTGGCGGGGTCATCAACACCGTATTCGGCTTCGGGCTGAACCTGGCAGACCTGCCGCGTTTCCCGCGGCGGACGACGATGCAGCGCGCCTTCGCCGCTCACCTGGAGCGTGGCGGCCATTTCCGCGGCGGCGGCTGCTTCCTCCTAAAGGACGACCTCGACTGGGGCAGCCAGTGTTACCGCCGCAAGACGCTCCCGTGGCTGTCCCGCACATGCGGACACCTCCGGAAGCTAGCCTGACCTGCTTCTGCGGGCGACTTGCCGCGCATAATGCCGACTCAGGTGCGGCGGTGAAAGAGAGAGCGGGCGTACTGGATTTCTGCCTCCAGTGCGGCGATCTCTTCCTCTATCTCGCGGACCTGCGCGGCGAGTTGTTCATGGTTGCGGTCATCCAAAGGTTCGCTGGCGGCGTGACTGCCCATGCAGGCCAGGAGTTGCCCACGGCGCCGGCGGCGGGCGCGGACTTTCAAGATGAGGTCACCGGCAAGGAGAAAAGAAACAGCCCCATTTGTGAGCCGACAGAGGAAATCCCAGCCCGCACCCAGGGCGCGCATGAGCCAACTCCGGCCGGTTTCGCCCATTCGTCGTCTCGCTCACCCGCAATCACGCCACGGCCGGAAGAAAAAAGATGTGCGGCCGCCCTACGTCGTCCAGGGCCCGCCCAGTTCCTTCGCAGCCTCATACACCTTCCTGGCCACATCGGGCGGCGGATATTTGCCATCCACAGCGGCAAGGATCTCGCGCACCTGCGCGCAGGTGTTCATGCCGGTGACAATCGTGCCCACCAAGTCACAAGCAAGGATGAACTTGATGGCATAGGCAGTCAGGTCCGGTGCCTCAATGCCGGCACGGCGCAGCAACTCGTCGCGCGTCTGAAGCATCTGGCGCCCACGGGGGGTGTTCATCTTGTCGCCCTCCGGCAACTTTTTGATGTCGGCCCGCTTCTGGGTCAGGAGGCCCCCCTGGAACGGCCGGAAGGGCACAATCCCCAATCCGCACTCGCGGAAGGTATCAAACGACGGCAGCAGGCAGGTATCCCAAAGATTGTAGTAAAAGAGGAGGGCCGAGAACAGGCCGGAGCGGGCCGCCACCTGCGCGAACTCGTTCTCATAGACAAAGCACCCCAGGTAGCCCGCCTTGCCCCGGTCCCGCAGTTTCTCAAAAGTGGCGCGGACCTCATCTTTGATGGCTTTGAAGGTGGGCACCGACCTTGCTGGGTCCTGCTCCGAACCATCGCGTTGAATCCACTGCAGGAGGTCAATGCGGTCGGCCTCCAGTTCGCGCAGGGCATCATCCACCAGTTTGGTCATGTACGCCGGGCTCCAGGTCGGCTGACCGCCATTGCGGTCTGGCGAGGGAACCTTGATGATGTGATGAACCTTCTTGGTCGCATGGCGTTCCTTGAGCACCTCCAGCACTATGTGGCGGGTCTTATACTCATACGATGAGTGAATGCAGTTGACGCCCTCGTCCAGGGCCAGATGCAGGGCACGCTTGCCTTCGGCTGTGTCAATGTATTCCCGTTTGGGCGCCGCGGCGAACCAGATCGTGCCGAACGTAACCACCGAGAGATTCAGATTGGTTCCCTTGAGCACACGATATTCCATGTTCTCTCCTCGGAAAAAGATGCGCACAACTCCAGGCAGCCAACTCTCTATATATCACAATTCGGCCCGGAGATCAAGGGCACGCGACCGCCGCACTGAAAAGATGAAATAGATCAGCCCAAGGGACACCGCAAGGCCACTCACGAATGCCCCGAGGCGGAAGGATAAAGGCCGATACTGAAAGCACACGATATGCCGGCCTGCATCCAGCCGCACGGCACGAAAGGCGTGATCAGCGACAAGAAGCGGGGCGCGACTACCATTTACCTGCACCTGCCAGCCGGGGAACCAGTTATCGGCGAGAACAAGAAAGCCCGGCGCGCTCAGGCCGCATTCCACAACGACATGATTGTGCTCGCACGAGCGGATGTACGCGTATTCTTCGCCCGCCCACGGACCAGCGGCAGTCGCGGCCGGCCCTGGCTCACGTTCAAGAATTACGGCGCGCCGCCAGACGCCGCTCGCCACCGCCGTCAGGCGCGCCTCCGGCTCCGCCACCACTTGGTAATCATGCGCCAGGCGCACGCGGAGGCCGAAGCCACGATCGAGCACGCCACCATCGCCGCCCCAGACGAACCGCAGGCCCATCAGGTCCCACACCTCCGACGATCGCGTCATCTGATACCAGGTAGGCGCCACGTCGAGCGGCTCACCGATAGCGCGACGGAAGAGTTGGTGGAAGCGCAGCGGCGGGTTGGGGTCAATCCCTTCCACCACGTCTAATTCCAGGCGCATCGCGTCATTGAGGTAAGGCGCGCCCACAAGCGCGGCACGCCCCAATCCCCGCTGTGCTGCCAGTTGCCGCGCTGGTGCCTCGGCGAACGCCACCTCGTAAGCGTCAAAACCCAGGCGCGGCGACAGATATGGGTGGGCGAACCACAGACCCAACTGCACCGCCACCAGTGCGGCCACCAGCGATGACATCCACGGAGCAACCTTCGTGTTATGCCGCGCAAGAAGAAACACCGCCGCCAGCGCCACTACAAACAGGAGTGCCACACTGGCGTCTGCACGGGCGACGATGTCCCCCGCCCGTTCAACCAGGTCGGCGGGCACCGGCTGATAACGCTCACCCAGCGCCAGGAAATTCTCCACCAAGTTACGCCAGAGGCTGCGCCTCAGGGCAGCGGCAAGGAGGCCGATGACCGGCAACACCACCAACACCAGAGCCAGACCCACCTTTGACCACGCCCTGCGCGCCGCGACCTGCTGCGTCAGTGCGTCCACGCCCATGCCGGCGAGCAGCCCAATAAAGAGCACAAAGGGCGAGAGAAACTTGGAGGTGCCACGCAGCATGCCGACGCCGGGCAGTGCGCGATACAAGTCGTGTAACAGCGGCACGTGGCGGCCGAGCGCGAGAAGGAGCATGAGCAGCGCACCAACGCCCAGCGCCTCGCGCTGGCAGCGTGGGCCGGCAAACAGTCCTACCAATGCCAGAACCGCCGCCGCACTTCCGACGTGGGCCGACATCTCCCAGAGATTCCATCGTCCCCAATAGGGAATCGCCAGTTCATCACCGAAGTAGTGCGGGGCCAGGATAGTCACGAGGCTTTCCGGCGTGAAGGCGAAGATGGACGCCCATTCGCGGCGCAGACCGCCGGCGCGGGCACTGTGCGGCGCAGCCTCCAGAATAGGGAACAGTTGAATGGCGGCCAGCGCCGCCCCGAAGAGATAAATTAGCATGCAGCGGGCTAGGTCGCCAGCCCAGCCGCGGCACTCCGCGTGCGGGCGGAAGGCAATGCGCGTCAGTGCGAAAATACCCGCCGCCATCGCTGTGTAGAGCACGTATTGCGGTGCGCCGGCCAGGATCTGCATCGCAACCGCCACCCCGCCCCAGAGCGCTGCGCCCAGGGTCCGCCGCCGCAGCGTCGTCTCCACAGCAAGGAACACCAGTGGCAACCAGGTAATCGCGCACACCGCGCCCCAGTGGCCGGCGTAGAGGCGCAGGCTGTGAGGGCCGCTGAGGGCGAAGATGGCCGCCGCCGTCACGCTAGCACTGCGCCCCAACTCCAGACGCCGCGCCAGGAGATAGGTGCAAACCGCGCCAGCGACGAAGTGCGCCAGGAGGCTCACGCGCACTGCCCAATGCAGTGGCATGAGCAGAAAGATGAGATTGGGGGGATAGAAGAGCGCCGATTGGCCCGAGGCCAAGAAGGGCACCCCGCACAGGACGTGCGGGTTCCACAGCGGCAGGCAGCCTCGCCCCATTGCGCGGAAGCCGAACTCGCGCCAGCACACCCACTGCGTCCGTGCGTCCTCGTGGGGCAGCCCTGGAACCAGAGTGGTGCGCCAATCAAGGTATGGGTCGAAGAGCACCAGGCCGGCGACCAGCATGCCGAGCACGATCAGCCAGTCGCGGCGGTTCCAATCCGCCCCCGCGACACTCATACGTTCTCCACCAACTCCATGATGCGGCGCCGGTTTGTCTCCAGCAACTCTGCCTGCTCCGGCCACATCATCGGCGGCAGACGATCAAGCGGATGCCAAGCTAGGCGGAAACGAGTTGTGGCCTCTGCCGTTCTGCGGCGACCCTCACCCGCGAGGAAGAGGAAATAGCGCGTCCTGCTCCACCTGGTCTTGGCGTAATTGAGGCGCTCGCGCACACCGAGGTCGGCCAAAAGGCGCAGCGAGGTCAGCCCGGTCTCCTCGACCACCTCCCGGCGTGCGGCAGCCTCGGGGTTTTCGCCGGCCTCAACACCCCCTTTGGGCAACATATAGCCGGGCAGCCGCCCCTCCCGCAGAAGCGCGACGAGGATCCCACGGCGCGCGCGGCGAACCACGACGCCGCCCGCGCCTTCCCGCTCCGGCACCCCTTCCGGACGTATGTACCAAGTATGGTCAATCATCTCCTGCCTGGCCTGGAGTAAGCTTTTATTCCTCCCCACGCGCGAGAAGCCTAGCCCGGCGCGCCGGATGTGTCAAGGCCGTGGGACAGAAACGCCACCGGAGGAATTTCGACCTCCAATGCGCTTCGGGAGCAGCACGCAGGCACGGCTGCGCATCCGGAGCAGTGACAATAAACAGAACTCCACATGGGGCAGGCATTTCACAGGGGGACAGTCACCAAAGGTGGTCCAGCGCTGTCATAAGCCCCCATCCACGTGAACGCCAGTCGCGCGCCGATCGCAGCAACCGCGTACTTGGTCCGTGTCCGTCGCACAGGGTCATGCTTCCCGCGCAGAATGTACGGACATCATCCCGGCTGGAGGAGTGGCTGCCGCTGCAGGAAAGCATCTGGCAACCGGAACCACGCCGCAAAGATACGCGCACACCGCCACGCTGTCGCCGCCATCACGGCGACGGCGCACGTTGGTCTTTTTTCCCACCGGCGCGGCGCAGCGAGATGAGGCGGTTGATGGCCTTGAGATAGGCTATCGCCGAACCCTCAATGATGTCGGTGCTGATGGCACGGCCGCGGACGCGCTGTCCCTCGCTCTCAATCTCAAGGCTCACCTCGCCGAGGGCCTCCTTGCCACTAGTGACGGCGCGAATGCGATAGTCAGTCAGGCGCGCGCTGATGCCGGTGATGCGCTCAATCGTGCGATAAGTGGCGTCCACTGGACCATCACCGATGGCGGCATCCTCAATGACCTCGCCGTCGGCGCGGCGCAGGCGCACAGTAGCAGTGGGGGTGGTGGTGGTGCCACTGCTGGTGTGCAGGCTCTCCAGGACGAACTCCTTCGCCACCGTCACGGCCAGTTCTTCCTCAATGAGGGCCTCAATATCGTCGTCAAAGACCTCCTTCTTGCGGTCGGCCAACTGCTTGAAGCGCGCGAAGGCCGATTCCAGTTGTTCGTCAGTGAGGTTGTAGCCCAGCGCCCGGACACGCTCGCGGAAGGCGTGTCGCCCCGAGTGCTTGCCGAGGACGAACTGGCTAGCCGAGAAGCCGACGTCCTCCGGTCGCATGATCTCGTAGGTGGTGCGCTCCTTGAGGACGCCATCTTGGTGGATACCTGCCTCGTGGGCAAAGGCATTCTCGCCGACAATGGCCTTATTGCGCTGAACATGGAGGCCAGTGAGGCTGCTGACCAGGCGGCTGGTGGCGAGGATACGGCGGGTGTCAATGCCGGTGGTGCAGTTGAAATAATCCGCGCGGGTCCGCAAGGCCATGACGACCTCCTCAAGGGCGGCGTTGCCGGCACGCTCGCCAAGGCCATTGATGGTGCACTCAACCTGCGCCGCGCCCGCCTTCACTGCAGCCAGCGAGTTAGCGACGGCCAGCCCAAGATCATTATGGCAGTGGACGCTGATTGCCGCCTTGGGAATGTTGGGCACGTTCTTCAGGAGGTAGCCGATGAGTTCGGTGAACTGCTCAGGCACGGCATAGCCAACGGTGTCGGGAATGTTGATAGTCGTCGCCCCAGCATCAATGGCAGCAGCCACGACTTGGGCGAGGAAGTCGGGCTCGGTGCGGGTGGCGTCCTCCGGCGAGAACTCCACATCATCCACGTACTGGCGCGCCTTGCGCACGCCCTCCACGGTCATGCGTATAATCTCCTCCTTGGCTTTGCGCAGTTTGAACTGGCGGTGGATAGCGGAGGTGGCACAGAAGACATGGAGGCGCGGTTTAGCCGCTTTCTCCAGGGAAGCAGCGGCGCGCTCGATGTCGGCGTCCAGCGTCCGTGCCAGGCCGCAGACGATAACATCGCGGACTTCGTTGGCCACGGCGCGGACGGCCTCAAAATCGTCCGGCGAGGCGATGGGAAAACCCGCCTCAATAACATCCACCCCCAAGCGGGCCAACTGCCGGGCGATCTCCACCTTCTCGGCCCGGTTGAGGCTCGCGCCCGGCGATTGTTCACCATCGCGCAAGGTTGTATCAAAGATAATGATCCGCCGCATCAAAGTTCCCCTTATCGCAGAAATACCTCAACCCCGGCGGCGCCCAGATTCCCACACCTGCACTAGGACGCCCGGGAGCCACCGGGAAACAAACGGGCACGGCCGAGAATGCCGCGCCCGTCGGACTTCCCCGTGCTTATTCTCCGCGGGCTTATGCCTTCCCGGCCTTCTTTGCGCCCTTGAGGAGAAGGCGCCTAGCGGTCTTCCAATTCTCCGGCCTCAGGGCGCGGGTAGTCTCACCCGCCCGCCACATCTCGCTGTTGCGCATCCGACTCAATTCACGCGCGAGGCGCTCGCGATAGTCGGGCAGGCTGTTGAGTTTGAGCACCCGTCGCGCCTCGGTGCCATCCTTGACCCGCTGGTAGAGCTCGCGGAAGAGCGGAGCGACAGCCCTCTTGAAGCGGGGCGCCCAGTCCAGCGCGCCGCGCTGCGCCGTGGTGCTGCAGTTGGCGAACATCCAGTCCATGCCGTTCTCGGCCACCAGGCGAATCAGGCTCTGGGTCAACTCCTCCACCGTCTCGTTAAAGGCCTCGCTCGGGCTGTGACCATGGCGGCGCAACTCCTCATACTGCGCCTCCATCACTCCGGCCAGACAGCCCATCAGAACGCCGCGTTCGCCGGTGAGGTCGCTGTACACTTCCTTCTCAAATGTGGTGGGGAAGAGAAAGCCAGAACCGATGGCGATCCCCAGCGCCAGCGTGCGCTCCTCTGCACGACCGGTGGCATCCTGGTAGATGGCGTAACTACTGTTGATGCCGCTGCCGGCCAGGAAGTTGCGCCGCACGCTCGTGCCCGAGCCCTTCGGCGCCACCATAATCACGTCCACAAATTTCGGGGGCACCACGCCCGTGATGTCCTTGTACACAATGGCGAATCCGTGCGAGAAATAGAGGGCGTCTCCCGGCTTCAGGCATGGCTTGATCTTCGGCCACTGGGCCACCTGGCCGGCGTCGGAAATCAGGAACTGGATGATGGTGCCGCGCTGGGCCGCCTCCTCCAGCGGGAAGAGGGTCTTGCCCGGCTTCCAGCCATCTTTCAGCGCCTTACGCCAGTAGAACCTCTCTTCCGGTCGCTGGCCGACAATGACGTTGATGCCGTTATCGCGCATATTGAGCGCCTGCGCTGGCCCCTGCACCCCATAGCCCAAGACGGCGACGACCTCACTCTTAAGGACGCGCCGCGCCTTACTCAGCGGAAACTCGTCCCGCGTGACCACGTGCTCCCACACGCCGCCGAAATTGAGTTTCGCCATAACCTTGCGTCTCCTTTCCTGTGCTAACAGAGATTACCAACACGCCCGACGATACTTCCCCACTGCGCCGCAGCGGCACACTCCCGCCTGGCCAGCGCACTGCTTCACCGCGCCCATAACGCGGCGCCGGGCCGTGATCACTCGCCCCTGCTGCCGACAAGCCGCGCCAGCAGCGCACACACGCAGACCAGCGACATGCATATCAGGCCACTGCTGGCGAGGATAACGCCCTGCAATTCGTGCGGTCGCGTCACGGTCAAAATGCCGCCGCCGGCGATGGCCACCACGCCAAACAGCCACGGACATCCCATGTACACGATTTTCTCAAATCGGCTCAGTTTCACGCTGACCTCTCCCGCTTCTGCCGCAGCGCGACAGCACGCGACCTCAGCCGCCGTTGCCACGCAGCATGGCCACCGTGCCGGTGCGGACCAGTTCCTTGATGCCGTAGGAGGCCAGAAGTTCCACCATAGCCTCCAGTTTATCCTCGGTGCCCGAGACCTCAATGATCATCTCGCGGGCACCGACATGTACGACCTTGGCGCGGAACACGTCCACCAGCCCCATGAGTTCCAAGCGCTTTGCCGGCGTCGCCGCGACCTTCACCAGCATCAGATCACGTTCCACATACTCCTGCCCATAAAAATCGGTCACCCGCAGGACCGGCACCAAGCGCTCCAGTTGCTTGCGAATCTGCTCCAGGATGACCTCGTCTCCATCTACCACAATGGTCATCCGCGAGATGTTTGGGTTCTCGGTGCGCCCCACCGCCAGGCTGTCAATGTTATAGCCTCGGCTGCTGAAAAGGCCGGAAATGTGGGCCAGGACCCCCGGCCGGTTCTCCACCAGAACGCACATCACGTGTCTCATGCTCGCCTGCTCCCCGGCGCTCGCCGCGCCGTCGCCTCAGGCCATCATTATCATCTGGTTGATCGCCCCGCCTGCTGGGACCATCGGGAACACGTTCTCTTCTGGGTCCACCTGAAAATCCATAATCACCGTCTCCGGCGATGCAAAGGCTTCCTCCAGCGCCGGCCGCACCTCGTCGGGATGCGTGATGCGCATGCCCTTCGCGCCGTAGGCCTCGGCTAAGCGGACGAAGTCGGGGTTGCCCTCCAGCCGCGTCGCGCTGTAGCGCCGGTTGTAGAAGAGTTGCTGCCACTGACGCACCATGCCGAGGTAGCCATTGTTGAGGATGGCCACCTTGACCGGCAGACGGTTGTGCACGGCGGTGGCGAGTTCTTGCACGTTCATCTGAAAGGAGCCATCGCCGGCGATGTCCACAACCAGGTGGTCCGGCTTGGCCACCTGCGCGCCAATGGCGGCGGGGAACCCGAAGCCCATCGTCCCCAACCCGCCGCTGGTGATGAGCGTGCGCGGACGGCGGAAAGTGAAATACTGCGCCGTCCACATCTGGTTCTGCCCAACCTCGGTGCAGATGATGGTCCTCTCCGGTGCTGCCCGGCAGATTTGCTCAATCACATACTGCGGCTTAAGTCTGCCGCAGTTGCGGTCGTAGGTGAGCGGATGCGCCTGGCGCCACTCCTCAATCTGGCGGTGCCAGGCCGGCCGCGCCATCGGCCTGACATGCTGATTGAGCAGCGCCAGCGCCAGTTTGGCGTCGCCCACCACCGGGATGTGCGGGCGCACCGTCTTGCCGATGGAGGTCGGGTCAATATCAAAATGAATGATTTTCGCCTTGGGGGCAAACTTGTCCACCCGTCCAGTGGCGCGGTCATCAAAGCGAGCGCCGACAGCAATGAGGACGTCGCTCTCCGTCACCGCGTAGTTGGCCGTCGCCGTGCCGTGCATCCCGAGCATGCCCAGCCAGAGCGGGTCATCCCCCGGAAATGCTCCAAGCGCCATAAGCGTGGCCGTCACAGGAATCTGTGCCTTGCGCGCCAGAGTGCGTAACTCTTCGGATGCGTCGGCAGCGATCACGCCACCACCCACGTAAAGGACGGGACGCTCCGCGGCATTGATGGCCTCGGCGGCAAGCATGACCTGGCGCTCGTTAGGCTTGTACGGTGGCTTGTAGCCAGGCAGATTGATCTCGCGCGACGCCTTCTCGCTCTCCTCGGCGGTAGAGACATCCACTGGCAAGTCCACCACCACCGGACCTGGCCTTCCAGTGCGCGCAATGTGAAACGCCTCGCGAATGGTGCGCGCCAGATCGTCCACATGCCGCACTAGGACATTATACTTAGTAATGGGCCGCGTAACGCCCGTGGTATCGGCCTCCTGAAAGGCATCGTTGCCAATTAGCGTCGTCTTCACCTGCCCGGTGAAGGCAACGAGCGGCACCGAATCCATGTACGCCGTGGCGATACCTGTCGTCAGGTTGGTCGCCCCTGGACCACTGGTCGCCAAGCACACGCCGACACGGCCGCTGGCGCGGGCATACCCATCCGCGGCATGCGCCGCACCCTGCTCGTGGCGCGTCAGTATCACGCGCAACGGCGAATCATAAAGGACGTCAAAAATGGGAATAACCACCCCGCCGGGGATCCCGAAGAGGACTTCCACCCCTTCCTCAAGGAGCGTATCAACGAAGACTTGCGCGCCCTTCTTGCCCATGTTCCCTTCCCCATCCGGCCGGCAGCGTCCGCTCTCGTCTCTCCGGCCGCCGCGAAGCGTGGGACCTCACTATATTGCCCGCCTGCTCCGCCGTCAAGAGTAAACGCTGAACAAAAAAACCCGCCCCATCGTCCGGGGCGGGTCAACTTGTTCGTATGCCGTCAACGTGCGACCTGGGCCGGACGATGGCTACCCCGGGCCCTCTACCAGGAGGGCCAGGCTAAGCAATCGTACCGCTACCCAAGTCCTGCTATACATACACGCCGCCTTAACCAAGGCGTCCAACACGTTCCACTGCAATAATCATAATCGGTTCCCCTGGAAAAAAGCAAGAGATTTTTCGCTCACATGACCGTCAAGTGGGGAAAAGGTAAACCCACAGAATGGGGAATCCGCAATGGCCATCCCAACTCCACATCGCCCATCCACCCCTGACCACTGGGTCCCCGACGTGCGGCGGAAAGGCCCGCCATCTCAGGAGGTGTGCGCTCGTCCCGCCCACAAGCCAGTGAACCGGCTCAGCGGAGGTTGTCCTACTCGCGTCCTCTGGCGATGCGTCTGATGAGCCAGCCAACCCCCCACCACCCAGTCTCCTCCATTATCCTGCCTTGCTGCCCCTTACGCTCGTTGTGGGGGTGGGGTAGCCACGACACGACGTGCGAATGCCGCTGCGAGGTTTTTTCACCCCGTTGGCGGTTATTCGGCAGTTGTCGCGGATGAACGTCGTGAAGAAGATCCCGCGCCTGTCGAGTGGGACCTAGCTGCACCTTACGATGCGTTGCGAAATTGGGAGCATTTTTTACTTGACACATTTGACGCTGCGGTGTATTGTTGTATCATATTACTGGAACACTCTTCCACGGCCAAGGGCTGCGACATGGTTCCACGCCAGGAACAAATCATCGCCGATATCGCCATAGACGGCCAATCGCCTATCCCCCTCTACCTCCAACTACGCGACGGACTGAAGCGTCAGATAGAATCCGGCCGGGCCAAGGTCGGCGAGCGGCTACCTACCGTGCGGGAGATCTCTCGTGCCTGTGGCCTGAGTTTCTTCACCGTAACGCGGGCATTCGCGGACTTGGCGCGGGAAGGGTTGATCGTCACCCGCCGTGGTTCCGGCGCATATGTGGCGGAACCCGCCGCGGGGAGCGTAGAGGTCCTCATCCCTGGCCACCGGCCTCGCTCGCCGACGCTTTCTGATTTTCAGGAGCAGATGTTCGAAGGACTCCGCGAACTTTTGCTTGAGCCGACATGGCGATTGTGGATCTCGCACCTCGACGGCAAGGTGCCGGATGCGCGCGAACTGGTGACAGTATCTCGGGCGCGGCGGTCACTGGGGCTGGTGGCATACCGTCCCCACACAGAGGTCATGCCGGTCCTGCGCCTAGTGGCGGAGCAGGTTCCTGTAGTAACCTTGTTCCGGACACTGCCCGCCTCGCGGGCCGACAGCGTCGTTGCCGATCCCGCGGAGGCGCTGCGCACGCTCCTCGTGCGGCACATCCAAGGGGGCGCGCGCGCTTTCGCCTCCGTATGGTACTCGGTGCAGGATGACGTCACCAGCGATGAGTTGTCGCCGTACAGCGCGCTTCAGCGGGCATTTACCGAAACCCTGGCCCAGGCAGGAATCGCGCCAGTGGCCGACTGCCGCGTCGGAGCCGAGGCGGTGGACAGGACTGGGTCTGAGGCGACGGCGCATCTAGCCGCGGAGGCGGGGCGCGCCCTTCCCGATGGCTGCGTTGTCCTGGCTCAGACCGCGCACTTGGCCGAGTCCTTGGTTCAGGCCAACCCCTGCCTTGATGTAATCACCTACACCGAATCTCGCGCGACGCGGGAACGCTTTCGCCCGGTGATGTCCCTCCTTTACGTCGGAATTGAGACGCTGGCGCGCGAGGCGGCGCGGTTGCTCTTGGAGCGCAAACACCGCAGTGGGCCGCGCGACGCCCGCATCGTGCGCGTGCCGGCCGAGATTGTGGAGAGAAACCAGCGGGCCGTGGCTGCCCGCCAATCCGGTCATTGTGTCCCCTAGTGAAGGAGGAAGCCATGGTGCGGCGATTGAAGTCGTGGTGGCGCAGGCTGTTGTCGGCGTTTACGCTCATCGAGTTGTTGGTGGTCGTGGCGATCATTGCCATTCTCGCGGCCCTGTTGTTGCCGGCGCTGGTGGCAGCGCGCGAACGCGCCCGCAGAAGCGTATGTCAGAACAACCTCAACCAGTTGGGCAAGGGATTTGAACTCTACATCGGGCAATACAGCGACTACTTCCCCGGGATGCTCTATTGGGGCATCACGCCGCGTTCACCGATGCCGGGCAGCCCCCCGTATGACAATTCGCCCACGTACTGGCAGACCTACGCAGATACCACCAGCCAGCCGAACCAGCGGGTGCGCATGTTCAATGGCCGCTATGACCAGGACAACATGACTAACCAGATGCCGCTGCATTTCCTTGTCGGCTCCGGTTACATCGGGCTGGGGAATCCGGAGGCGCCCAATCCAGCGCCCAACGCCCTGAAGGTCTGCCCGCTGAACATGGGCCTTCTCCTGACCACGGGCCTCGTGCCGGACTTCAAGGCCTTTTATTGCCCATCGGGCAGCGGCGAGCGGCGTCGCATCAACTATGCCCAGTACCAGACCAACGACACGCTGCGCGACTGGCTGAGCGCAGCGGGCACCGGCGGCGACGCGGCCACCAGCGCCGGCCGCACCCTCACCCACGGCAACTGGAGCCGCATCGCCAAGATAGGCACCACCGGCAACTACAAAGCCATATGGGTGGCCGTGGACTACGCCTATCGCAACACGGCACTGATGTCGCAATACGCCTATCTGACCACCGGCCTGGGGACGAACATGGAGCAACCGGTGCCCCTGCCCTGGACCAACCCGCGCGTCCAGAGCGAGGTCGGCTGCCCGCCCTTCAAGACGCAGCGCCGACTCTCCGGTCGCGCACTGGTGAGCGACGATTTCTGGAAGGCCGAGGTCGGCCGCCCCTTTGTCGCCACCAGCATCCTCACCCCCGGTTGGGGTCTCCGCTTCCATAAGGACGGCTACAACGTCCTCTACGGCGATTACAGTGTCTCGTGGTACGGCGACCCGGAGCAGCGCATCATCTATTGGGACGACAACCAGTCCGGCGCCACGACCACCCAACTGGGCGTGAGTTGGCACTACATGGGCGGCGAATACAACGCCAACTGGGCCAATCCCACGGAGGCCAACCGCCCAGAGGCCGTCCGGAAGACGCCCGCCGTCTGGCACATGTTTGATATGGCCCACGAGATGGATGTTGGGGCGACGCCGTTCTAGGCAAACTTCCAAGGGCGCGGGGGCCGGTCAGCGACGGCCGGCCCCACGCTCGCGCATGCGACACCTGCCGCACAGAGTCACCAGTTTTCCCCACGAGTGCCCCGTGGCTGGAATCGTGGTGTGTCTCGGCGTGCGGAGTCCATAATCACCCAACACAAGGCCACGGCAGCCCGGGAAAAGAAGGATTCCCGCATAGCGCCTAGCGATACTTTCCTCCACCAGGCCGCTCAGCGCGCTCATTCCGGCGCGGGCGGCACGTCCACCGGCACGCCCCCCTTGCGCAGTGATTCCGCAGCGGCGCAGCCGACCGCGACGCTCATCCGCCCCGCGAGCGGCGGCGAGAGCGGCTCCTTGCCCTCCAGAACCACGTCCAGGAACTCCTCGCAAATGACCGGGTCCGCCCCGCCGTGCGAGCCAGCCGCCTTCTTGACCTCATACACGCGGTCGGCGTAGTCGCGCCACGTCATTGACCGCCGCGTCTTCACCAGGACCTTGTCGCCCTCCACGTTCTCCATCCGCCCGTGCGTGCCGATGAAAACGTAGTTGCGATGATAGTCTGGCGTGAAGTGGCACTGCAGGTAAGCGGCCTTGATGCCGCCTTCAAGTTCCATGAGGACGAGGTTGTTATCCTCAACGTCCACCTCGCGGCGGAAGCAGCACTCCTGGCGCGGATTGTCGGGCGGCTGTGTCTCCGGGCAGGTGCGGCGCCGCTCACAAGCGGTGCAGGTCAGGTCGTCGGGCATGTCGCCACCGAAATAGTCCCGGCTGCCGAAGGCCACGACACGCCGGGTATAGCGGCCAGTAATCCAGTGAATCATGTCAATATCGTGTGACCCCTTCTGCAGGAGGAGCGAGGTGACGTTGGCGCGCCTCGCGTGCCAATCGTGAAAGTAGAAGTTGCCGCCCTGACCAACGAAATGACGCACCCATACAGCCTTGAGATCGCCGAGGATGCCGCTATCGGCAATTTCCTTCATCGTGCGGAAGAGGTTCATGTAGCGCATGTTGAAGCCGACCATGAGGCGCTTGCCCGAACGCTGCCACACCCGCAGGATGCGGTCGCAGCCCTCGGTCGTGATAGCAAGCGGTTTTTCGCAAAACACGTGCTTGCCCGCCTCCAGCGCGGCGATGGCGTGCTCCTCGTGGCAGAAGTCCGGCGAGGTCACTACCACCGCGTCCACGTCCGTGCGGGCGAGAAGTTTGCGGTAGTCGGTGGTGACAAAGGCGTCAGGGTTAACTCGTGCCCGGAACCGCTCCAGCGCTTCCGGCCGCACGTCCGCCCCGGCGACGACCACCGAGCGCCCCTGGGGCTGATGCCAAAGCGGAGCTAGGTTGCCCCGCGCACCGAGACCAATGACGCCGATGCGCAGCAGACTCATTCATGTGCCTCCACTGTTGGCCCCCCACCACAACACAAAGGCCGGAATTGTAGCAGAGATGCTCGCTTGTCGGAAGTGTGTCCGCGGCGCAAGGTTGCCTTCCCTGGCCGATATGCATATACTCTGCTCAACCGGAAACCAGTCAGTGCGGCGCAGCCGCGTCGGTGACAGTCAGGGAAAGAGCCGATGCTACCGCTCCAACCCCAACACGTCCTGGTCCTGGACACGGTGGCGTCGGACCCGCGGTGCATGGCGCGCGTGACGCGCATGTTGCCGTACCTCGGCGGCGCCAGGCCGTGGGTGGTGTCCGACGCCGAGCTGGACGACTTCGTCGCCGCCCGGCATTACGCGGGCAAGCGGTGGGGCGAGCGCCGCGATGCATCCGACCCGGACGTGATTTTCATCCGGGCGCGCTACGACTCCGAACACGTGCAGCGCGAGCGTGCCATCCGCTATCCCCACCTCCGCCGCAGCTTCTTGGGCTATGACACCGTCGTCTTCCGCCGCGACGGCCTGCCTGAGTGGCGCGCCGAGACCGGCACCGTCTGCCAGCCGGCCTGGGAACTCCACTCCGCCCGCGGCTGCCCCTTCCGCTGCGCCTACTGCGGCAGTGGCGACGTCATCGTCCTCATCGCCAACATTGAGGAGCAGATTGCGCATTTGCCGGAGGTCTTCGCCCGCGCCCCCGACCAGGCCATCTGGAAATGGGACAACCACAGCGACGTCAACTGCTTCGAGCCGGAATGGCACGCCGTCGCTCCCATGATTGAGCGCTTCGCCACCGAGACGCGCCGTTGGCTACTTCTCTACACCGGCAAGAGCGACAACGTGGACTTCATGCTCGACTTGGACCACCGCGGCCAGACGGTGATTTGCTGGTCGCTCAGCCCCGAAACGCAGGCGCGCGTCCTTGAACCGCGCACCGCGAGCGCCGCAGCGCGGGTAGAAGCGGCAGCGAAGTGCCAACGGGCCGGCTACCCGGTGCGTTTTCGTCTCGCGCCCATCATCCCGGTGCGCAACTGGCGCGACGAATACGCGCAACTCATCGCGCACATCTTCGCCGTTACCCGCCCCGACGTCATCAGCCTTGCCATCTTCGGCTGGATGGACCTGGCAGCGACGGAACGCTGCCTTGACCTGGAGGTCCTGGAGCCGGAGGCGGTAGCAGCTATGCGCGCGCCGGGGCACGACGCCGACTGGCCTGGCCGCCACAGCAGCCCGCTGCCGTTTGACTATCGCCGCCAGATGTTTGAGTTCCTGATTGCGGAAATCCGGCGGCACTCCGCAGAGGCCGCCATCGCCATCTGCCTGGACACGCCGCGGATGTGGGCGGCGTTGGGGACGCGCATCGGCCAGTCGCCGGAGCGGTATTTCTGCAACTGCGGCGCGCACTGCGCCCCGCGCCGGCCCCGCCCGACACCAACATGAACCCGGCCCACACCCGGTCTCCGTGCCCGGCCGATTCCCCGCATGGCCGCGCCGCTAGGCCCGGCAAAGGAAGCAGCCGTCCGGCGACGCGAAGATGGGAAAAGGAGGCGATTTTGTGCTTGACTTGCGCACCGTGCCGCATTACATTGCCGATAAAGCGAGGGCGGAGGAATCGATTGTCATCTGTTGGCGGGTTTGCTCGCCAACAGGTGGGGAGGTGAGCGGCAAACATTCACAGCGACAAGGGGCAGAGAGGGGCGATTCCCCCTGGCGCAAGGAGGTGTGAGATGTTGGCTATTTTCAGGCGATGGTGGTCGCTGGCCGCGTTCATCTATGTCGGGCGTAATCAAGGGGCGTGAGTGCGGTTTGCCTCGTTGGTGTTTTCCCGGAGTTTGATTTCCTCTCCTCAGCGTTTCATTGGCG
>Ga0272448_1000194_pt1 | contig 93965 bp, 59 predicted proteins | sample YNPCB0191_FD_202220 | JGI IMG/M metagenome (GOLD analysis project Ga0272448, IMG submission 202220) | Hot spring sediment microbial communities from Yellowstone National Park, WY, United States - YNP-CB-019-1 | ecosystem: Environmental > Aquatic > Thermal springs > Hot (42-90C) > Sediment... | reverse complement strand
AATATGATTGCTCAACTTTTGACACAGACCCGTTTGAACCGCAGGCCAATGATGTGGAAACTATTTTCCCCTTCATTGTGGTAAACAGCAGCTATACTAAAAAATTTGTTGAATTACCTTATACTCTGCCTCAGGACCACTGTCTATTCATTATCCTTCAGGAAAAAGACATAAGCTTTTGGCAAAAGAAACTGGACTGGATTGCAGAAAAGGGTGGACTGGCTCTATTAAACACCCACCCCGATTACATGAAATTTGACCCGGATGATATTCCAGGAGAAACTTACCCTGCTGATTATTACAAAAACTTTCTGAATTATGTCAAAGAAAAATATGCCGACCAGTACTGGAACGCCCTTTTCAGCGAGGTAGCAGAATTCTGGAAAGAAAAGATGAGCCATCATCTCCTTTTTCTTTCTAAGACCTACAAGAAATCAGCTCTCAGCCACTTAAAGAAGACTATCTGGATTGACCTGGACAACACTCCCCATGTTCCCTTTTTCATTCCCATCAAGAATGAATTAAAGAAGCGGGGACACCGGGTTATCCTGACCGCCAGAGACGCCTATCAAGTGAAAGAACTGGCACTGAAAAATAATTTATTCTTCAAGACCATCGGCCGACATTATGGAAAGAGTAAGATAAAGAAGTTATTGGGCTGGTTTTTCAGGTCAATGCAGCTGCTTCCATTTGTTCTTCGCAACAAACCGGATATAGCAGTTTCTCATGGTTCAAGGTCTCAAATTTTTATCAGTAATTTATGCAGAATCCCCACCATTTTAATAGCGGATTATGAATTTAGTCGGCCAGCACCATTTTCTCACCCGAAATGGTTGATCGTGCCTGAGGTCCTAAAAGTTGCTAATTTACACTCCAAGAGAATACTAACCTATAGCGGGTTAAAAGAGGATGTATACGTGCCATTTTTAAATCCTGATCCGGGAATACTAAAAGAGTTAAGAGTTCCTGAAGAAGACATTGTCATAACTGTCAGACCACCAGCCATTGAAGCCCATTACCACAATCCTGAGAGTGAAAAACTGTTCTATAAATTTGTAGATTGGGTTCAGGTTAATTCTAAAGCTCGCGTCATCCTTCTCCCCAGAAATAAAAAACAAGAAAAAGAAATCCGACATAGAAGACCCCACTGGTTTATTGATAACAGGATAATAATTCCTGAAGAAGTGGTAAACGGACTCAATTTACTCTATTTTTCTGACCTGGTGGTAAGTGGCGGAGGAACAATGAACCGGGAGGCTGCTTCATTAGGAATACCGGTTTACAGCATTTTCCGCGGACCCATTGGGCTGATTGATAAGCAACTGGAAAAGGAAAGCCGTCTGGTGCTGATAAAATCACCTGAAGACTTTCCAAAAATTAAAATTGAGAAAAGAAAAAAAATGATGATGGCTGAGCTCAAACCCAGACCAGCTTTGAACCAAATCGTCAGTCATATAGAAGAGATAATAAGACAGGAGCTTCAATAGAAGGTCAATGTATAAAATCCGTCCAGCCAAAAAAATTTTAAAAATCATCCTAGTGGCCGGCGCGCGACCCAATTTCATGAAAATAGCGCCGCTTCTTAAGGAGATAGACCAGCATAATGCCAAACTTTCCTCAACAGACCCTTTCATTGATACCTGCCTGGTCCATACCGGCCAGCATTATGACGAAAACATGTCCGAGGTATTTTTCAGAGAACTGGGCCTAAGACCACCAGATGTTAACCTGGAAGTTGGCTCAGGCTCCCACAGTTATCAAACCGCCACCATTATGCTCCGCTTTGAGCCGGTTTGTCTGGAACAGAAGCCCGATTGGGTGGTGGTGGTGGGAGATGTCAATTCCACCCTGGCCTGTTCTTTAGTAGCGGCCAAGCTGGGAATCAAGGTAGCTCACGTGGAAGCAGGATTAAGAAGCTTTGACCGCACCATGCCAGAAGAAATCAACCGTCTGGTCACGGACGCCCTGGCTGATTTGCTTTTTACTCCTTCTGCTGACGCCAACGCCAACCTTAAAAGAGAAGGGATCCCCACCAGAAAGATAAAATTTGTCGGCAATATTATGATTGACGCTTTAATTTCAAAGCTTGATGAAGTTGAAGGCAGTGAAATTCCTGGGAAATTAAATCTTACCTCCAAAAAGTTTGTTTACGTAACCTTGCATCGGCCATCCAACGTAGACAGGCCGGAAAACCTCAGGCAGATTATGAATAAATTAGGAAAGCTGTCCCGAAAACTTCCCGTGGTTTTTCCGGTTCATCCGCGAACAGGAAAAGTGCTGGAGGAAATTTCGTTTAGAAGTGGTGCTTATCCACAATTAAAATTAATTGACCCCATTGGCTATACGGACTCACTTTGGCTGGCCAAAAATGCTTTGTTTGTAATGACTGATTCTGGTGGGCTGCAGGAAGAAACCACCTTTTTCAGGACCCCGTGCCTGACTTTAAGGGAAAACACTGAACGGCCGATAACCATTACAGTCGGTACCAACAGGCTTACCAGTCTTAAAACTCTGGAGGCTGATATCAAGAAAATATTGGACGGAAAATACAAACCCGGAGCTATACCCAAATACTGGGATGGTAAGACCGCAGGAAGAATAGTTAAATATCTGGTAAAAGAGTGGAAGAAAGAAAGGGCTGACTCCTATTTAAGGAGTGTAAAGAGTTAAATGCGAGAAAATGAAATTTCCCGCGAAAAATTAATTGAAGTTGCCAGCAAACTCTGGGAATACTGTGTGAAGAATGATTTTTCAGGCTACGACCCGTACGATGCTTTAAACAGCAGGCTGTTAAATAAAATTCCTGGCTCCAGGACAAAATTTTTCCGGCTGGCCGCCACGCAGATTATCAAGCGTCTTCCGTTTAACCTCAGACCTTTGTTGCTTATTCCCCGAACTCAAAATCCTAAAGCGCTGGCCATTTTTTTAAAGGCAGCTCTAAGACTTACGCAGGCAAAAATCATAGATGCCTCTAAAGAAATAGATTATCTAATAAACGGCATAGAGCAGCTGAAAGCTGAAGGCCTTCCCTATTACTGTTGGGGATACAGCTTTCCCTGGCAGACGAGAGGTGTTCTGGTCCCCAGGGGGGCGCCGAATCTCGTCTGCACAGTTTTTGTGGCAGAGGCCCTGCTTGATGCTTATGAATATTCAGGCAGCCAGCACTGTCTGGAGATGGCCAGAAATGCCGCAGATTATATTCTTAACGAACTTTTCTGGTCAGATAATGGAAACACCGGCTTTAGCTATCCACAGCCCGGCTTAAGAATCCATGTTTACAATGCTGACCTGCTGGCTTCCGCTCTTCTGGCAAGGATTTATCATTTAACCGGAGAAAACAAGTATCGTGAACCAGCCCTTAAAGTAGCCCGCTATGTGGCTTCCTGCCAGAATGAAGATGGCTCGTGGTACTATGGAGAGACGCCGGGGAGCAGATGGATAGATAATTTCCATACTGGCTATAATCTTCTGGCGTTAAAGGACATCGTCAAATACACCAGACAGGAAGAATTTTCGCCAATCATAAGGAAAGGATTTGAATATTACCGGCAAAACTTTTTTACTCCGACAGGATTACCAAAATACTATAACAATAAGCCTTACCCGGTTGACAGCCACTGTATAGCCCAGAGTATAATAACTCTGGAGGCATTTAGAGACTGGGGTGACGATATTCATTACCTGGCTATGGCAGTAATAGGCTGGACTCTGAAAAGAATGTGGAGCAAAAAAGGCTATTTCTATTACCAGAAGCACCGCTTTTATACGAATAAAATTTCATACCTGCGTTGGTCCCAGGCCTGGATGCTTCTGGCTATAAGCCTGGAATTTTCTGTTCCCAGAGGCATAATTTAAAAAAGGTTTTGTTTACAAGGTATTTACCAAACAAAAAGAAAGTTAAAATAGAAAAATTGTTAACTCATTAAAAGCATGAATAACAATATCCTACGGTATGTAATAATCACTCCAGCTAAAAATGAAGCTGAGTATATCGAAAAAACCATACAATCAGTTATAAGCCAGACAATACTACCCTTAAAATGGGTCATCGTTAATGATGGCTCTACAGATAATACTGAAGAGATTATAAAAAAATACCTCAGTTTATATCCCTGGATTGAACTTATATCGCTTCCTGTGTCTGAAGAACGACATTTTGGTCGAAAAGCCAGGGCCTTTAGCCTAGGTTATGAACATGTCAGGCATCTAAATTTTGAAATAATAGCCAACCTTGACGCAGATATTTCTTTCGAAAAAAACTATTTTTCGTTTTTATTAGAGAAATTCAATCAAGACCCCCAATTAGGGGTAGCAGGAACACCTTTTAGAGAAAAAAGCTGGCAATACGATTATCGTTTCACCAACATCGAGCACGTTTCCGGTGCCTGTCAGGTATTCAGACGTCAATGTTATGAAGCAATTGGTGGATATTTACCACTGGAGGCAGGCGGCATAGATCTTTATGCAGTCTTAAAAGCCAGAATGACTGGCTGGAAAACCAGAAGTTTTCCAGAAAAATTCATCATTCATCATAGAAAAATGGGTTCGGCTAAGAGCAAACCTCTGGGAATTGCTTTCAAAGGTGGCTATCATGATTATCTGATGGGGGTTAGCTTAAAATGGCAGCTGCTACGTTCAATCTACAGATTGAAAACCCCTCCAGTCTTTTTATTTGCCTTTTCTCTTGTCACAGGTTATATTTGGGCCATGTTTACTAAAGCTAAAAGATTAGTCCCGCCCGACATGATCAAGTTCAGACAAAATGAGGAAAAAGAAAGAATAAAAGCTCTGATTAGCCGATTGGTCAAGAATAAACGCTGATATAAGATTATGATCGAATGCATTTTTACCATAGATTATGAGATTATGGGAAATGGTACGGGTTCTCTGGCTGATTTAGTTTATAATCCAGCTCAAGTATTGGCTGATACTTTCCAGAGACACAGATTGCCGTTCGTTGCTTTTATTGAGGCCGCTGAGCTAGAAATGATCGAGGGGACTGGAGCTGATAAAGCCATTGATTTGGTAAAACGTCAGGTTAGAGCTTTTTACAGCCGTGGGATGGAAATAGGGCTTCATCTTCATCCTCAGTGGTATCAAGCTGAATTTAAGAACAGCCGCTGGAAGCTTGATTATAATGAATATAATCTTTGTTTGTTGCCCATAGAAAAAATTGACCTTTATTTGAGCCGGGCTATTTCTTATTTAAGATATGTTTTAAATAATCCAAGTTTTAATCCAGTTTCGTTCCGTGCTGGGAATTGGCTGGCTCAACCCTCAAAAAACCTTTCCCGCAGTCTTGTCAAGCACAATATTAAAATTGATAGTTCTGTCTTCAAGGGAGGATTGATTAAATATTTTAATATTGATTACCGCCAGGCCCTAAACAACGGCTATTTTTGGAAATTTAGAGATGATATTAATAAGCCGGAAGTCTCCGGTCCCTTACTAGAAATACCAATTTATACCAAAATGGTTCCTTTCTGGAAATTATTAAAACGGGCGGGGGCAAAATCTTATACCACCTATCACAACTTGGATGAAACTTTTATAAGTAAATTCAGCCGCTTTTCTGATTTTCTTCGTCTTAAATATCCTCTTAAATTTGATTTTTGCAAACTGGAACTAAAGGAAATGATATCAATTATTGAACAGCTCCTAAAATATGATAAACAGACCCCCTCCATATTCAAGCCAGTTGTTCTTTCTGGGCACACAAAGGATAAATTTAGTCCAGAACAGTTAGATTCATTTATAATTTATCTTAAAAACAAAAATATTAATATAACCACTCTAGATCAAGCAGCCTTAAAATGCTTATAAATTATTATAAATTACCATAGCGAGAACTTTATGTTAAATGTGGATCAAATCCAAATTAAATGGACTCCAGATATGCCAATTTACGCCTCAGAACATTTTCTCCGAGCAGTAAGTGATGAATTTGGCTGGTTGGGTGGAATAGATAATATAGGTAATTTAATCTGTATTTTGCCGTACAGTATTATTAAAAAGGGTTTCATTCGTTTCTGCCGTTTCAGATTAGAAACCATAGTAAGGCATGAAGATTTCTCAATAGAACAAGAAAAATATTTTCTAAAATCATCTATAAATTGGCTGAAAAACAAAAAGATTGATGTAATATTACCACCCTCCACTAACGCTATTTTTCGATGTTTTCCTGAAGGAGCTATTGCCGCGCCATATAGTACCTGGATACTAGATCTTCAACAGGATATAGATCAAATTTGGCATAATATCAGCATTAAATACAGAAAAGATATAAAAAGGGCAACAGAAAAAGGGCTGGAAATTAAAGAAGGCCCTGACCAGATTGATATTGCCTATCGCCTAATAAAAAATACTTTCAACCGGTCAAAGCTATATTTTATGGATTATAATTCTTTTAAGAAAATAAATTTAGGTCTAGGAGCAAATGCTAAAATCCTCGTAGCCTATTATAATAATATTCCTCAGAGTTGTACATCTTATCACTTTAGTAAATATTGCGCATATGCCGTTCATGGCGGCAGTAGCCCGGAAGCATTGCCGGGAGCGATGAAATTTTTGCAATGGGAGGCTATCAAATTGTTCAAAGCCGAAGGAGTAAAATATTTTGATTTCCTTGGAGCCAGGGTTAATCCTAATCCGAAATCAAAACAAGAAGGCATCTTACTCTTTAAAAAATACTTTGGCGCATCTCCTAGGTATGGTTTTATCTGGAAGTATCCTATTAACAAAATAAAATATGCTTTCTATCAGGTCGGAATAAAATGTCTGATGGGTGGAGACATTGTGGACCAGGAGAAATCCAAGCTGGATCAATTTCTAAATTATTTTAAAGGTTTTATAAAATAAAACTTTAAATAGGCCAGCATACCTTATACTGTCTATAAAACTCTCATTTTAACCCGAGTAGGGATCGATTTATCAGCTCCAACGTAAGGAGTTTATGGATTTCAACGGTGTGATTTCTTATTCCACTGGTATGGCCCTTTACTATCTTTATCACTTCATTAGGGTTCAGATATGGTCGTCTCAATGTACTTTTATCTAACAAAACCTCCTTAACATATTCCTTAAGTTGGTCACGATACCATACCCTGAAATGATAGAATTTGTGCCTTCCTAAAAACAACCTTTCTGGATGAAAGGGCTTAAAAATAAAATCCAATAAAGATAATAAAGCTGGCATACCATAATCATAGGCATATTCAGCTTTAAAGGTGAATTCCTGATAAAAAACATTTAATTTATCATATAAGGACCGCTGAACCAGTTTATAACCTCTGTCCGTTTCAATTTTCGCCAGCTGTGCATTTGCTTCAGCATACAACTTCAGGCGTATTGTTTTTAAGGCAGGATTATTATTCATTATGATCTGAGACGCCAAGGCAACAATATCGTTATCAAGGAAGGGAGAAAAAATATAGAGTTGGGAACTTTCCAGCTTATAACGATTATAGTGATGCCAAGGAAATTGTTTTTTAATAATAAAAGAAAAAACATCCAATTGCTTTATTTCTTCAAAATATTTCTCTTTTGCCTTTCCCAATAAAAACTTGAGATCCTCATTGAGGAATCGTTCACAGACTGAAGATGGTCTGAAAGCTATAGATCCTTCTATTATTTCTTGCCCATAGTTGCCTGTTAATCTTATTGGAGATATTTCCCGGGCGACCCGGTTAGTATATAAATCAGGAGAGCCACTAACATCCATTACCCCATCAGTAAGATAAACAGTTTTTTCGGCTAAAGCCGGAAAGTTTTTCAAGAATTCTTGGCCTACTTTAATCGTTATAAAGGGAAGGTCAAGCAATCGGGCAACTATTTTGCCAATTTTCTCATCCCTGTTTTCCCGGTAAATGCTGCCAAATGTATAGGCCGTAATTTGGGTTCTTGATAAATCTGCTAACGATAAAATAATCCTTGTATCCTTACCGCCTGTTACTGAAACACCAACATGTTTATCTTCCGGAATATACCTTGGCAATATTCTGATCAAGGTATTCCTCAATTTTTGATAATATTCTTCTGCATTTATTATCCCATAAACTTTTTCGTGCTGGCCAGGCTGATAAGTTCTGATTTCTGTCTCGGCAACATTTCCTTTTATCTTCCAGATACCAGCCGGAGGCAATATGTTAATTTTTCTAAATATTGACTTATGGCCTAAAACACAACCACAGGCTAGATATTCTGCCAGATTCTGGTTATCAAATTCACGACAATCCGGAAATATTCTTAACAAGGATTTGGCTTCCGTAGAAAAAAAGAGTTTTCCATCATGCAATCTATAATAAATTCGGCCAAAACCAAATCGATCATTAAAAAGATAAGAAATACCCTTCCTTAAATCCAGCAGATAGCCAGCAAATTGTCCATTTAAGATTTCAAAAACTTTTTCCTCAATTTCCTCATAAAGTTGAATAAGATAAGAAAAGGAGGGTTCCCCATAGTCTTTATTCTCATTCAACAGCGGTTTTTCATCCCCAATACTAAAAAGCTGGCCGGAAAAAACCAAAAATACATCTTTGGATCTATTCCATATAGGTAAAGAAAAGTCTGGTTCATCCTTAAAATAAGTCCAAGCCAAATAAATATTCAGCGGTTGATTAAGATATTTTTCAATTCCATAGAAACTTTCATGCGTTAGGGCCTCTGACATAATGTTCAGGGAACTAATCAGCGCTTCATTGTTCCCTGGTCCTATAATCCCAGTTATTCCTGGCATTTTCCTTTTTCATGTATTAGTCAGGATTTTTAAAAAACAATTTATTTTCAAATCTCCATTGAGCCGGGATTTTCCCATTTACTGGAGATACATCCGGCCCTATAGCTGGCCAATTGAGACTTCCAAACCAACTTGGCTTAGTTTTTAAATAAAGAGAAAATTGAAGATTTTTATTCTCGATGGATATGTTCCACTCGGTTTGATTCCTAACAAAATCGTAATTGCCATGTCTAATAATTGTATCTACAGTTGTTTTATCGCCATTGGATTCCGCAGTACCAGTCGCTCCAGACCAAAAACCAACTTTCCATAAATGGACTGTTTCATAATTAGTTAAAAAAGGTATCTGTTCATAGAAAATCTGATAAGTCTCTGCTTCTGTCATGCCGGGATAACCTAAGACGTTCCCGATACATGATTGATATCTATTCCAACCACCGATGGTCAGAGCGATTCGATTTTGATTTACAGGCCAATCAGGATTTTTAGTGTGAAACCAATTTCTAAAAACCATTTGATGACTTGATGAGCCCCAATAAATATCAAATTCAGCCACACCTGCCACATTTCCCTCAAAAAGGTTCATATAGTTATGGGGTGCATGGGTTAAAATATCAGATGTTTTCCAGCTGGTAAAATTATAACATGTAGTATTTATGTAATTATAGGCAATGACATTCCCACAATTGCCAACTTCAAGGACGATGCCGCTAAGGACAAAATATATTATATTATCCTCAATTAAATTATCGCTGCAATTTCCCAAAATAAATATTCCGTAACGTCGGTCAGGCAAAAAATTAATATCATTCGGCATATTATGAATATAATTATGTCTTATCTCACAGCCATAACATCCAGAACGCAACCAGATTCCGCGCCGGGGAAACGACTCAATTTCACAATTTTCTACCCAACAATAGGCACATGAATCCAAAACTATTCCGCTGCCATCACTTACAGAGGGAACCGCCCTTAAATGAATATTCTCAACACCTGCATAGTAAAGTGGTTTGGAGGAATGAACATAAACCTGTGGTTGCAGTTCTTTTTGGAAATTCCAATAGAGTGGCCTATTGGGAATTATTTTGTTTCCAGAAATATTCTTAACTAGAAAAGTTTCTCCATATGCTCTCGTTCCTCCAGGAATTCGGCCGGCGTAATTACATTGATTTAAGTCCCCAGAGTTACCTAAGCGACCCAAATTGCTCACTAGGTCCGAGTTATTAAGTTCATCCATTGTTACTATTTCATTAACTTCAAAATTACTTATTTGAGATACTTCTATCTCATTCGAGCCTCTATTATACCCCTGAATTACGTCAGCTATTGTAGAAAACGGATAGCTATTCTGCCCATTCAATTCTATAGTCCCCTGCCGGCTATCAAGAGAAAGGGCCTGTATGATTTCTGTAACCGGATTCTTATAAGCGTCAATCTCCCCCCGTAAGGTTATCCCTTTATTTATCACAAGCCTTCCGTATATTTTATACTTGCCCTCTGGCACATAAACCACTTGATTTTCCGGGCATAAGTTAATGGCTGCTTGCAATGCTGCTGTATCATCATGAATTCCATCTCCATAGGCAATTAATGAACTTCCAGGAATATTCTGCCTGACATTACAAAACACCTGATTCCTTTCAGGTATCCCTTTTTTCCCATTCTCCCAAACTCCTGCCCTGCTCCAATCTATTAATCTATCGTTATAAAAAATTGTGGGCCGGGCTTGTTTTACTAAGACAAATATAAATTTAGTAGTTTTACTTACACCAAATTGATTAGAGACAATTAATGAAACTTTATAGACACCGGATTTTTTATAACTATGAACCGGATTTCTTTCTGAGCTTGATTGCCCATCTCCAAAATCCCATCTCCAAAAGGTAGGTTCATTCTTTGATTGATCGATAAAACTAATTATCCCGTTGTAAGCTGGTGATTGCACCTTCCAGCTAAAACTGGCCTTAGGAGATTTCCCGAACACAGAATTTACATTAAATGTGATTGCCTGAGCAATTATTATGGTCACTAAGAAAAAACAGCCAAAAATCAATATGTTCCATAAAGGTATACCTGAATAATTAGATAAAAGAGGACCCAGATTTTTAATTTTCATTATTTACTTATATCATTTTATCTTATTTCTTTTAATTAAATCAAGCTATGGAGAAATTTCTCAACAGGCCTGTTCCAATTATGCAAACGCCTCAGACTAAGCAAGGTTATTATTAATATGATGGGAGAGTTATCTTAAGTAAAAATTGAATTCGAAAGCAATAACTCTTATAATAAAGACGTTAATGAATCAGGGTGAGGGCAATACTGACAAAACTAAAAAAATAACAGGCATATCTGTTTGCATTTGTACCTATCGACGTCCCACAAAACTCAAGTATCTGCTTGAGCACCTTGTTGACCAGATTTCTGATTTAGAAATTAAAGCAGAGATAATTATAGTTGACAATGATTATCAACAATCAGCTAAGGACGTTGTAGAAAAGATAGGAAATAAAATCTTATATAAGTATCTCTGCGAGCCTATCAAAAATATTTCTCTAGCTCGCAATAAAGCCGTACGGACGGCTCAATATGATTTCATAGCTTTAATTGATGACGATGAATATCCTTCCTCAGACTGGTTAAAAAATTTTATTAGCTTTTACAAACTCTATCCTTGCCACGGCGTATTAGGCCCGGTTAGACCTATCTTCGAAACCGAACCTCCTGCCTGGATCAGTGAAAGTAGTTTGTTTCAAAGACCAGAGTTTAAATCAGGGACAAGATTAAAACCTGAACACATGAGAACTGGCAACGCTTTCATAATGAAAGAACTTTTTTACCTGGATGACAATCCTTTTGACCCGAATTTGGGCTTGACCGGAGGAGAAGATGTCGATTTTTTCCGTAGAATGTTCAGACGTGGTTACAAATTTCTATGGTGCAATGAAGCTGAAGTCTATGAATTTATACCATCAACTAGAATGAGTCTTAATTATCAACTTAGTAGAGCTTTAAGCCGCGGTCTGGCTCAGTCCAGGATGCGTCCAGTTAAATATATTTCTTTAGCTAAATCGTGTCTGGCGTTAGGTTCTTATTTAATTATTTTGCCTTTTTCTGCCTTATTTGGAATTTCAAGATTTAATATCTATCTTATTAGGCTATTTGACCATATAGGCAAAATTCTTGGTTATTTAAAGCTAAACCCAATTAAAAATCGGCCTGAATAGGTCGGAGATGTTAAAATTTTGTCTTCTGGGTATAAAAAAATTAATGTGGCGAGATAGTCACAATGTTTCTAAGATTGATGAAACCTGGTTTAACCCGTTTACTAGACAATTAAAAGAAAAAGCCATCAAGAGTGGCGGCATAATGGTTTCATCCAGGTTTATAGGCGCAATAATCCAGTTTATCAGCGCAGTTATTCTGGCCCGATTATTGACTCCCAAAGATTTTGGCCTAGTGGCTATGGTCACTGTTTTCAGTCTCTTGCTTTACAATGTGGGCTTCAACGGATTCGTCGAAGCCATCATTCAAGCAAAAAAAATAAATCAGGCTCAGGTTAGTAATTTATTCTGGATAGGTCTGGTTATAAGTGCCAGTTTAGCTATTATTTTTGTTGCTTTTTCGCCACTTCTGGGTGCTTTTTATAAAGAAAAGGCAGTAGTGCCTATTGCCAAAGTTATGGCGGTTGGCTTTATTTTTAGTGCTCTGTCCACAGAACATCTGGCTTTGATCATGCGCCGAATAGAATTTCATAAAATAATGCTAAATGAGATAATCTCTGGAATCATAAGCACCATCATTGCCATTTTGATGGCCTGGAAGGGATTTGGTTATTGGGCTATAGTAGGGCGCCAACTGAGTGTCCCCGTTATTACCTGTATTTGTGCCTGGTTACAATGCAGCTGGCGGCCTTCCCTCCCCTCCAAAAATGCCAACATCAAACCTATGCTTAAATATGCCGTTAACACATTTGGCAATTTTTCTATTAATTATTTCGCCAGAAATATAGACAAGACGATTCTCGGTTGGAAATTGGGCAGCATCGAGCTTGGAGGCTATGACCGGGCTTACAGGCTTTTTGTCTTGCCTGTGAACCAACTAGTTGACCCCATCTCATCTGTCGCGTTATCTACCCTCAGCAAAGTTCAGGATGATCCCAAAACTTATCAATCTTATTATCTGAAATCCTTATCTTTGATCAGTTTCCTTGGTATGTACCTGAGTGCTATCATCACCATAACTGGAAAGGAAATAATATACATATTATTAGGTCCGAAGTGGGATGAAGCCGGATTAATCCTTCAGGCCTTCGGACCAGCGGTAGGAATTATACTGATCTACCAAACCATAAGCTGGATATTCTTGAGCCGAGGTAAGCCTGACCTGCTTCTGAAATGGACTTTTATCTCGACCTTAATTATGACAGCAATTTATTTTTTGGGTATCAAATATGGAGCACCGGGCTTAGCTCTATCCTATGGTCTTTCCCTATATTTATTAACAATCCCCGGTCTTTTTCTCGCCAGCCGATTAAGTGGAATTAAATTGAGAGATATCTGGAAAAACCTATGGAAACACCTTTTTACTTTTCTTTTCTCAAGTCTAATCAGCTTTCTGCTTGCCAAATCATTTGATCAGCCAACACTTCTTTTCAGGTTCATTCTTAAGTTGATGTTAGTCACTTTTACTTACTTTCCTGTGGCTATTTTTATATTGAATGAAAAAGCACAAATCAAATATTTAATTGATATTGCTAATGTTTTTTTCAAGAAAAAAAGGCAGGATACTTAACATGAAAGAAATAATAAGAATCACATTTAAAAAAATAATAGCGAGATCTCAAGATAATATTTCTAAGTTCTTAAATCAAAGAAAAGTTAAATGGCCCGACCTTAGACCTTTTATCTCTTTTACTTTCGATGATTTTCCCCGTTCTGCTTTTATCAGCGGAGCTGAATTGCTCAAAAAATATAATATCAGAGCTACCTATTATGTCTCTCTGGGCCTGATGGGGAAAAAAAATCAGTTCTGGGAATACTTTACTCTGAATGATCTACATGAGTTGATCGAATCAGGACATGAACTGGGTTCACATACTTACGATCATGTTGATGCTTGGAGTGGCCCCCCAAAGTTTTTTGAAGAATCAATTTTGAAAAATCAACAGATACTCGAACAAATCAGACCAGGATATAAACTTAGAACATTATCTTATTGCACCAGGAATCCTCATCCCCAAAACAAGAAAATCGCCGGCAAGCATTTTCTCTGTTGTCGAGGTGGAGGTAACAGAATTAATAGAGGAATTTTAGACTTGAATCTTATTTCATCTTATTTTATCGATCATTACCACCGCCAAGATCCTGATTATTTTTATAGAATTATTGATAAAAACTCTAAAATTAATGGCTGGTTAGTTTTTTCCGGACATGACATCTCAAATCAACCCTCTCCTTACGGCTGTACACCCTCTTTTTTTGAAAAATTAATTCAACATTCCTGTGCGTCTGGAGCTCTAATTCTTCCAGTAGCCGAAGTTATAGATTATATTTTTTGCCAAGAATGCAAATCTTGAGAAATTTCTCCTCTTCACCTCTCATATCTTCTATCATTCCTTTTATTGAATATTGGCAAAATATTTTTTGTTTTCAAACCTCCATTTAGCTGGAATATTCCCATTCACCGGATTTACATCAGGTCCTATGGCCGGCCACGGCAAGCTGCCAAACCAATTGGGTTTCTTTGTCAGATATAGAGAAGGCAATAAACTATGATCCGACAGGCTGCTATTCCACTCAATTTGATTTCTGACAAAATCATAATTTCCATGTCTAATAATTGTGGCTAACGTGACCAGGTCGCCATGAATATCAGCCGTACCTGAGGCCCCGTCCCAAAATCCGACTTTCCACATATGTACTTTCTCATAGGCATCGGTAAAAGGAATTTGTTCGAAATAAACAGGCCAGGGTGATTCAGCACTTACAATACCGGGATAACCTAAGACATTACCGATAAAGCTGGTATATCTGTTCCACCCAGCACAAGTTATTGCTACCCTTGGCTGATTTACGTACCAATCCGGATTTTGGGTATGCAGCCAATTTCGGTAAACCATCTGATGACTTGAAGACCCCCAATAAACGTCAAATTCAGCGATTCCTGCAATATTCCCTTCAAATAAATTCATATAATTATGTGCAGCATGGGTACCGAAATCTTTGGTTTTCCAGGTAGATGATCCATATCGAGTGGTATTGATATAATTGTAGGCAATGACATTACCACTGTTTCCAACTTCCAGAATTATTCCTGCTAACACGTAGTAAATTATATTATCTTCAATCAAATTATCACTACAACTATCAATTAAAAAGATTCCATACCGACGATCTGGATCAAAATAAGAATCGCTTGGCTTGTTGTGAATATAGTTGTGCCTTATTTCGCAACCATAGGCACCATAACGAACCCAGATGCCTCGCCTGGGAAAAGACTCAATATCACAATTACTTACCCAACAATAAGCACAATGTTGAAGGATTATACCGCTTCCATCTGACACTCCAGAGTTTGCCTTAAGACGAATGTTCTCAACTCCTGCATAATAAAGAGCGCTTTTGGCATGCAAATATAATTGAGGCTGAAGTTCACTTTTGAAGTTCCAATAAAGTGGCCGGTTAAGGGTAATGATATTTCCCGATATAGATTTAATTAGTAATGTTTCACCATAAGCCCTCGTGCCACCGCTTATTCTTCCGGCATAATTACACTGATTAATTGTTCCATTATCACCTACTCTGCCGAGATTTGTTACAAGTTCAGGATCATTTAGTTCATCAAGTGTGACGATATCATTTACTTTAAATTTGGAAGCATCGGAGACAACAATAGTATTCGATCCTTTCTGAAAACCGCTTAAGACATCAACCGCTTCGCTATAAGGATAGCCACTTACACCTCTGAGCATAATAGTCCCCGAATTACTATCAAGCGTCTTAGTCTGGACAATTTCAGTCAAAGGATTATTTTCGGCATCAACTTCTCCACGGAGAACAATCCCTTTGCTTACAATTAAGCTACCGCTGACCAGATAAGTTCCTTTCGGAATATAAACTACTTGCCCTGCCGGGCATAAATCGATAGCTGCTTGTAAAGCTGCAGTATCATCATGCACCCCATCCCCATAAGCAATTAATGAACTGCCAGGAATACTCTGCCTGACATTGCAGAAGATCTGCGTCCTCTGAGGTATGCCTTTAACCCCATTCTCCCATACCCCAGCTATGCTCCAATCAATTGTCCGGTCAGCCAAGAAAGATTCTGGTTTAGCAGAAACAGAAATTTGCCCTGTCTTTTTATTCGAGCTAATTCCATCAGACACAGTCAGGCTTACAGAATAAACTCCAGCTTGCAAATAAGTATGCGCGGGATTTTTAACTGTACTCCTGGTTCCATCCCCAAAGTCCCAGGACCAGCTGGTCGGTGATCCCTGAGAGTTATCCAGGAACTGAACTTCCTGGCCGACCACCGGAGAGCTCGGGCTATAGGTAAAATCGGCCACAATATTAGCCTTTACCGTAATGGTCTGGGTCATAGAATTAGAAGTAGTCCCATCAGATACGGTAAGGACAACATTATAAGATCCGGCAGAAGAATAGGCATGAGCCGGATTTTTCTGGGTACTGGTAGCCCCATCGCCAAACTTCCAGGACCAGGAAGTTATATTACCAGTTGATTTGTCCGTAAACTGGACTGAGGTCCCAACGGTCGGGCTTGTCGGACTGAATGAAAAATCAGCCTGAACAACCGGTTTAGCAGTAATAGACTTACTGGTAGTTTTGCTCTCTGCACTATTTGCGACCCGGAGGGTAACAGTATAAGTCCCAGAGTTTGAATAGGCATGAGTTGGATTTTGAAGCGTGGAATTAGAACCATCGCCAAAATCCCATTGCCAGGAAGTCGGATTTCCCGTAGAGGTGTCGGTAAATTGAACAGTCTGTCCAGCATACGGGAAAGATGGGCTATAGGTAAAAGAAGGATTTAAAGATTGGCTCACCACTAAGGTCTTGCTCTTAGTTTTTGAGCCCCTGGCATTGGTCGCCGTCAGCGTTACTGTATATGAGCCAGCACTGGTAAACTTATGTGTCGGGTCTTTGGCCGTGCTGCTGCTCCCGTCTCCAAAATTCCATAAGTAAGAATCTGCTGAACCGCTCGTCTGATTGGCAAACACCACATCCTGATTGACCACCGGCGCTGATGGACTGAAAGTAAAATCAACCGTTACTGGGGCCAGAACAGTTATGCTCTTTGAAGTGCTCTTTGTGTAGGTGCCATTTGATACCTGAAGCGTAACAGTATACGTTCCTGCTGCGCTATATGCATGGCTTGGATTCTGAGCTGTACTCGTCGCCCCATCACCAAAACTCCAGCTCCATGAAGTTGGGTTTCCCGTTGAAGTGTCAGTAAACTGAATACTCTCCCCCGCCTCCGGAACTGACGGCGTATAATTAAACCCAGGATTCAGCACTGGCAGCACACTAATCGATTTAGTAAGGCTCTTGGTTGAGGTACCGTTGGATACCGTAAGGGTAACATTAAATGTCCCAGCACTCTGGTATTGATGCTGGGGATTCTGCTGGGTGCTTGTTCCACCATCGCCAAAATCCCATTGCCAGGAAGTGGGGTTACCTGTGGTGTGGTCGGTAAACTGAACAGTCATGCCAACCTCTGGACTTGTGGGTGAAAATTCAAAGGCGGGATTCAACTCAGTAGTCTTTGTTGAAGTACTACTCGAAGCCGTTTTAGCAGCATATACCCGTATCTTTTTGGTTGCCGTGCTGGAAGCACTGTTAAGTTTTACCGTCAAAGAAACGTTATAAACACCTGATTTATCGTAGGTATGAACGGGGTTCTGTTCGTAGCTTACGTTACCGTCCCCAAAATCCCATAACAAATAGTTAGGATTCCCACTAGATTTATCTATAAATTTTACAGGGATGCCCGTAACCACAATAATTGGGCTATAGGCGAAAGCAGCCTTCACACTGCTTTTCGACCCATCAGATAATTTAAGAAGGCTTGATAGGTAAGATTGTCCGTAGAGATAAGTATTTGACAACAAGATAACAATTGCAAAGGATAAGATTAATACAAGCTTAGAAATGGTCACCTTTTTCATAGTTTCACCTCGGGGTCTGTTTTATTTCTTTTTTCATCCGCTAAATTTTGTCGTAGCAGTGACAATTTTGGGATCACCCCTGGGGATGATTTAGATGGGTATTTTAATTATATTTTCGGGTGGTGAAATAGATATATAATAGTGTTTATTTTAGCCAAGCTCGCTATTTTGTTTGAATCCAGAAAGGACCTTATTTTTTCCCCACGTCCTTTATGATATACAAAGAAAACTCTGATTAAAATTTATAGTTCTAATATTTTTTCCAACCTTAAATTTTTTAAATCATTTTAATAAGGCACAGAGCCTTGCCTTCTTCTATTTCTCAAAAATACTTAATTTTACCGTTATATAAAAACAAAAGCTCCTACTAATCATTCTTTATTAAGCAAATTAGGAAAGCTCCAGCCAACTACTTAAGAAGAAAATCATCTGGAACCAAATCTAAAATTAAAGAGGATGAGCTTTAGAAAAAATTATTTAATTTAATCTTTTGTTTATTTTTTACCAAAGTCCGGTATTATTTGTTATAGGTTGTTTCAGCCAGATAATTTGAAAAGCTGGGCCAGAAAATGTTTAAGATGTTTTCTTTCTGTTTTCACAGTATATGAATTATGATGATTAATGCCCCAACGCTTGACACCTACCTTTTAAAGGTTTAATTTATTATACAAGTCGACAATAAAGTAAGGCTGAATTTTGCTTGGTTTTATCTAACCCTACAAAATAGAATGAAGGGTTTATGAAGTCATTAATCATTGATAATAAAGAATTTGTTATTACTGGACGCTTAGTTCGCATACTTCGACTGAAAGAAGAGTGGGATGCAGACATAGAAAATCCAGAAGAGGTTATATCCAAATTCCGTCGATTGAACGTTAAAGCCGATCTGTTTACCTTTGCTCAAAGGCTTCCACACATTGAACCTTTATTTAAATACCCAATGGAATGGGATAACGTTGCCGCCATACCATTGAGCACCTACGAACATTGGTGGACAAAACAAGTCTATCAGCAGGTTAGAAATCATGTCAGAAAATCAATAAAAAGTGGGGTTATTATAAAAGAAATTCCATTTAATGATGATCTAATCAGAGGCATTACTGACATATTTAATGAGACACCAATTCGGCAGGGCACACCAAATACTCATTTTGGCAAAACTTTTGCAGAAACAAAGGCTTTAATGGGAACTTATCTCGAAAGGGCCACATTCCTTGGAGCTTATTGGCAGGATGAACTGATCGGTTTTATCAAAATTGTCTTTACAGGAAATTTTGCCAGGACGATGGGTATAGAAGCCAAAATAAAGCACAGAGATAAACGCCCAATGAATGCACTGATTTCCAAAGCGGTTGAAATCTGCGTAAAAAAGGGAGTGAAATATTTTGTATACGGCAAGTTCATCTATGGCAAAAAAGGAGTAGATTCTTTAACCAAATTTAAACAATATAATGGTTTTCAGCAAATCAATCTTCCAAGATATTATGTGCCTCTTAATTTGAAAGGGAAAATAATATTATTCCTTCATCTCCATAAAAGATTAAACGAAATCTTACCTGGGCTCATTGTAAAAATTATTATCAAAATTAGAAAATATTATTATGAGGTTAAATACTGGAAAGAGTTAAAAAACTTTAGGAAAAAAACCAAATAATCGAGATATCTAAAGTAATCTCTGAAGATGAGCCAGCTTATAATTTTAAAAAAAATTAATGCTTTTCTTTAAGTATTAGCAGTAAAATCCTTTGATTCTATGCCAATGACTCCCATATATAAAAGTAAAAACCATTCCAGATTTGGTTTTAAAAAAAACGCTTCCGTTATATTATTGAATAATATCATGATAACGTATACCAGTATAAGTCCATAAAAGCCCTTATCTCCTTCCATCAATCCCATTACTTTTCTAAAACCATTGATCAAATATATCATGAATAGAATAAAACCAATTAGGCCCAAATTTAGAAAGATTTCTATATAACCGTTATGAGCCTGGTTGGGTCTAAATGAATATTTTGACCATACCTGACTGAAGTTGGTTAGCCAAAAGTTTTCATAACCACAACCCAGCCAGAAATGCTTACTTCCCATCTTGATAAGATCTCTCCACATTGGTATTCTTCCGGTCAGAGTGGTTTCTCTGCCCAGAGCAGAAAACAATGAGGTTAAAGTATTACTAAAAAAGTCTTGCCAGATTATCATAATTAAAATAAAAGCAATAATATATACAGCAAATAATTTTTTTATTTTGTTTATATCATACTTGGATACAACAAATAATAATAAAATCCCCAGTAAAGCTAAGATAATAGCAGTTGCACTTCCTGAACGAATCATCAAATAGAAACTAATCAATAAGACTACCACTTCGAACATTATGGTCCAATTTTTATTTTTAATAAAACGCCAAATAGCAAAAATTATAGCCAGAGCGCAAGCAGCTCCTAATTCATTCTTGTGAGTCATTACCCCCGCCCAAACTTTGGTGCCGTGTACAGTCCTTTCAAAGCCTAAGTTTTTGAAAAATTTCACCAATAGCAGAGATAATGTGGTAATAATGAAAAAATATCTTCTTAGTAAGTGCTCAAAAGCCTTTTGATTATCTTCGTGGTTAAATACTAGATAAACCATAAGAAGATGCCCAAAAATCATTATCCATCGTTTAAAGGAAACTAAAGAATAAACAGCCCACATCATACTCAGCAAGGCGAACAAATATAATACTATCATCCATGTGTTTATCTTTTTCTTGATATTAAAAAAATTTTTGTTTTTCAAAAGAACCGCTAGTGCAATTAAAATTAATAAGGAGAAAATTACTCGGTTATAAACATTTCCTTCCAAATACTGCGAAATTATCTCTTGATTAGATTGAATTGGAAATAATATGCTTATGATTCGAGTTGAAGTAAATAATAGCCATAATAAAGGGATCCAAAGCCAATTAGAAAATCCAGGCCATTCTTTTCGATCAAACTTTAGAAAGATCATAATAACAAAAAAGCAGGCAAATAAAGCCACTAATCCCATCTAACTGTCTTTCCTTTTTGCTAATAATATTATAAATAGCAGATAACAACAAGCAAATTAATTAGCTATCAAGTCTTCGTAACCAATAGATTTGCCAAATACAATACTGAAAGAACTTTTACCTTCTTGCACCCAATTAATTGCTAATTATTTTTCTCATCCCTATAAATTTTTCCATCTCCCTTCTTAAAGGGTCCAACTGAAGGAACAAAAAACTTGACATTTTTGAGAGGATTTTGTATAAGGAAGGTGCGGGAGGAATAGCCAAGGCAAATGGGTGCCTCAGCTAAAACACAATATTCTTGTCTTTTTTTACCGGATCTGGTATATCTATATCTGCCTATAGATTTTAAGACAGGCAAAAGGCAGAGTTTTAAATAAAAAGTAAAAAAGAAGGGCAAAAATTACATGCCAAACATACCTTTTGTTGATTTGAAGAGCCAGTATCTTTCCATAAAGCCTGAAATTGATGCGGCCATTCAATCAGTTCTCAATGACACCGCTTTTGTTGGCGGGAAATATGTGGAAGCCTTTGAGCAGGCTTTTGCCAGTAAATATGGAGTAAAACACTGCATAAGCTGCGCCAATGGAACAGATGCTATTTACATCAGCCTTAAGGCTGCCGGCATCGGACCAGGTGATGAAGTAATTACTGCCGCTAACACTTTCATAGCCACTTCTGAAGCCATCAGCCAGACCGGAGCCCGCCCGGTCTTTGTTGACATCGATGAATATTATCATCTTGACCCCGACCGGCTGGAAGAAAAAATCACTCCTAAAACTAGAGCAGTCATCCCCGTCCACCTCTACGGCCAGCCAGCCGCCCTGGACCGCATCAAAGCCATCTGCGACCGCCATCACCTTCTCATGATAGAAGACTGCGCCCAGTCTCACTTTGCTACCTTCAACGGCCAGAAAACCGGCACTTTTGGCCTGGCCGGCACCTTCAGCTTTTACCCCGGTAAAAACCTCGGTGCCTACGGCGACGGCGGTGCCATCATCACTAACGACGACGATTTTGCCCGCCGCGCCCGTCTCTTTGCCAACCACGGCTCCCAGAAAAAATACATCCACGAAATAGAAGGCATAAACAGCCGGCTTGATGGCCTGCAGGCGGCCATCCTCAGCGTCAAGCTGAAATACATTGACGACTGGAATAAAGCCCGTTACCAGCATGCCCTGAAACTAAACCAGCTTCTCTCTGACATCCCGCAGATAAAATGTCCGCAAATCCGGCCCGGCTGTTCCCACATCTTTCACATCTACTGCATCCGGGTTCCAGAGCGCGAAAAACTGATTGATTACCTTAAATCCCAGGGCATCGCTACCAACATTCACTACCCCTATGCCCTGCCCTTTGCCCAGGCTTACGCCTGGATGCAACATAAACCTAAAGATTTTCCTAGAGCCCACGAATACCAGGGCGAGATTCTCTCTCTGCCCATGTTTCCTGAGCTCACGGATGACCAAATAAATTATATTTCTGACGCATTACATAAATATTTTTCCTGACCGGGTTTAGCCAAGGACCTGGAGGAAAAGGGAGCGTGAGCATGATTAACGTGGGCATTATTGGTTTCGGTTACTGGGGGCCTAACCTGGCCCGGAACTTTAGCACCAGCCAGCGAGCCAGACTCAAGGCCATCTGCGACACGAGAACCAACAGATTATCTTTAGCCGCTTCTATCTACCCCTTTATTAAACCCTACCAATCTCCGGACGAGCTGGTCCGGGACCCGGAAGTCGATTTAGTGGCTGTGGTAACTCCGGTTTCCACCCATTATGAACTGGCTAAAAAAGCCTTACTCCGGGGTAAGCATGTCTTGGTGGAAAAACCATTCACAGCCAGCGTGGCTCAGGCTGAGGAGCTTCTGGAGCTGGCAGCCAGAAAAAACCTGAAAATCATGGTCGACCATACCTTTCTTTTTACTGGGGCCGTGCAGAAAATGAAGGAACTGATTGATTCCGGAGAGCTCGGACAGATTCTTTTCTACGACTCAACCCGGGTCAACCTGGGGCTTTTCCAGCGTGACGTCAATGTTGTCTGGGACCTGGCACCGCATGATTTTTCCATCATGACTTTCCTTCTCAGGGACACTCCAGCCGCCGTCTCTGCCCAAGGTGTTTCCCATTACAATGGCGACTTTGAGGATGTGGCTTACATTACCGTCTATTTTGACAACACACACCTCATCGCTCATTTTCACGTCAACTGGCTCAGTCCGGTGAAAGTCAGAAGGACGATCATCAGCGGAAACCGTAAAATGCTGCTCTGGGATGACGTCCTGGCAGATGAAAAAGTTAAGGTCTACGACCGCGGCGTGGAGTTAAAAATCCAGACCTCAGAAGAAAAAGAACACGAGATGCTGATCAGCTACCGTATCGGCGACGTTTACATTCCTCAGCTGGACGGTACTGAGGCTTTGAAAAAAGAAATTGAATACCTGCTTGATTGCCTGGAAAAAGGCCTTGAGCCAGTAAACAACGGCCAGGCCGGTCTGATGGTGGTTAAATTGCTGGAAGCGGCCAATAAATCCATTTCCCATCGGGGACAGGTTGTCCCCCTAAAATAGCAAGGAGAAGAATCATGGAATATTGCCGGATTGCCCCGGATGTAAAACTCGGACAAAACGTAAAAATTTTTGCCTTTGTCAACCTTTATGGCTGCACCATCGGTGACAACACCAAAATCGGCACTTTTGTGGAAATCCAGAAAGGCGCGGTTATCGGGAAAAACTGCAAAATCTCCTCTCACACCTTCATTTGCGAGGGTGTGACCGTAGAAGACGAAGTCTTCATCGGGCATGGCGTAACCTTCATTAACGACCTTTACCCCAGAGCCACCACGCCCGAGGGGCAACTGCAGAGTGAACAGGACTGGAAAGTAATTCCCACCGTGGTTAAAAAAAGAGCTTCCATAGGCTCGGGGGCCACCATTCTGGCCGGGGTCACCATCGGAGAAGAGGCCATTGTCGGCGCCGGTGCGGTCGTTACCAGAGATGTACCGCCGCGAACCGTAGTGGCGGGAAACCCGGCCCGGGTCTTGAGGACGCTTGACTAAAATGCCTGAAGCTGTGGTATTCTGGAAATAAGAAGGGCCAAAGGGCACAGCTATGCTAAAAGAAAGAGACAGGTTTCTCAAAGAAGCTGCCTTTCTCTTTGATATTTTCTTTCTTACCTTAGCCTTTATTCTCTCCTATGGCTTGAGAGAAAAAATCGGACTGAACGTAAAGCTAGCGCCTTTAATCCCTGAAGCCGAAGTTTCCGGCACCCCCCTCACCACCTTTCATCAGTACGCCCTGGCCTACTTTCTCGGTTTAGCCATCTGGCTGGTCTGTCTGATGCTCAACCGCAGCTACAAATTTCTGAGAATTGAGCCTTACTACCGAACGGCCGTGCGCATCATTAACGCCTCAGTCATGATGTTTTTTGGCTATGGCACAACTCTCTTTGTTTTAAAGGCAGCTTATCTCAGTCGGATGTTCTTTTTTATCTTTATTCTTTTAGGCACCATTTCTCTGCTCATAGACCGGGCTATTGTCACTCTGGCTTTAAGAAAAATCCACGAACAGGGCTACAACTACCGGCATGTTCTGGTCGTGGGCACAGGGAAAAGGGTAGCCCAATTCATCCAGAAGGTCAGAGACAACCCCGATTGGGGCATAAAAATTATCGGGATAATCAACGATGAGTCCGCCAGAGATGTAAAAGAAGTGGCCGGGGTTAAAGTCATAGGAGGACTAAAAGACCTCCTGGGAATTTTCCATCAAACCGCCGTTGACCAGGTAGTTTTTATCCTGCCTAGGTCCAGGTTGAGTCAGATTGAAGAAGCCCTCCGGGTATGCGAGATAGAAGGGGTGGAAACTTCCATCGCCATAGACCTTTTTGACATGAAAATAGCCAGGTCGGTCATTACCGAGTTAGACGGTATTCCCCTCCTGAGCTACAATACGGTCAGGGTAAGCGAGTGGCAGCTTTTTGTAAAAAGAGCCATGGACATTATCATTGCCTCGGCGGCTGTTTTTATCCTCAGCCCGGTCTTCATAGCCGCAGCTCTGGCCATAAAATTAACTTCGCCAGGCCCGGTACTCTTCAAGCAGGAAAGAATGGGGTTACACGGCCGGCGTTTTAACCTGCTCAAATTCCGCACCATGCGAATTGATGCCGATAAAGAACTGAGCAAGGTAGACGACCTGAAGGAAATGACTACTCCCAGCTTCAAGAATAAAAAACTGCAGTACATAACGCCAGTTGGCAGGATTCTCAGAAAATTCAGCCTAGACGAGTTCCCTCAATTTTTTAACGTTCTGGCCGGAGACATGAGTATCGTCGGGCCACGGCCGACTGTGCCCTGCGAGGTAGAGAAATACGAGGTCTGGCAGCGCCGTAGATTTTCCATGAAACCGGGCATCACCTGCCTGTGGCAAATTTCCGGAAGGAATGAAATTGACCACGAAAACTGGATGAAGCTGGACCTGGAATACATTGACAACTTCTCTCTATGGCTGGATATCAGTATATTAATCAGGACCATACCGGTAGTCCTCACGGGAAAAGGTGCTTATTGAACGGCTCAGCGATAAATGATATAAGGAAGAGAGGGGAATGGTTTGAGAAATAAAAAAACGGGAAAAACAGTAATTGCTCTGGTACTGTTCCTGCTACTCTGGGCAAGCGGAGCCACGGCCCAGAATGTTAACTGGATAGCAAACAGTATTCTGGATCTTTACAAAAATGCTCCCTGGAAACTAGGGCCCGTTCATCTCTATCGGGCTTTTTACCTTAACAACGCCGGTTATGATTCGGATATCTACTTTGGCTACCTGGAAAAAACTTATCCTGATTTTACCCTGTTTGCCGGCCCGGCTTTCCAGGTTCTGGTGCCGTTAAAAAAAACAATCTTTTTTGATTCTTATCAATCTCTTCAAGGCGCTTTCTATCTTAAAAACGACAGAGAAAGAGCCTTTAATTTCAGGTCTAACAATCAGGTCCACTTCCTGGCCAAAAAGCTATATGGGCGTACGGGCCTCAATTATTCCAATTTAAGAGACCGGTTTTCCCCCGAAATGCCCAGAATTGTCCGGCACGAAGAACTGAGCTGGAATGGCTTTCTGATGTTTCATCTGAGCCGTTCCTTTTCCGTAGCCTGGCAAGCAGAAGCTACTTCTTTTGATTATCCTACCGTGGAGGTAGGAAATAGTTATATTGATCAAACATTAAACAGATTTCAGTACTACTTCGATTTCTTTTTATTCTACCGCTCCAACCCCAAATGGCAGTACTATCTAAATTTACAGAGCGGACTTTATAAATTCAAAAAACCGGAAGCCAAGTTTAAAGATACCAGGCAGTGGGCCGCCTACCTCGGGCTGGAATTCATTCCGCTGACGGCACCGGAAAGAAGAAAATTTACCGGAAACATAAACGTTGGGTTTAAATACCTCCAGCCAGAAGACGCTCGTTTGAAATCTAAAAAAGCTCTGGTTGGCAGCGGATTAATGGCCGTAAACCTCAGCCGTTTGCTCACCTGGCAGATCTATTATAACCGGGATTATAGCGTTTCTGTTTACTCCGATCTTCTGTATTATCTTCAGACGTCTTTCGGCCTGGGGCTAAACTTTAACCTGAACAGCAAATTGACCCTGACTAATCAGCTTATGGAAGGCATAAGCAGCTATCCATTCCGTACCGAGGGGGTGTCTTCTTTTAACAGATTTAAGTTTTTCATGTTTTCCTCAAGCCTGAGCATAAAAGCCAGCCGGGACCTTTCCTTGAATCTGATGATGGACCTGGGCACCAGGATAATCTATCCTTCAGGAATCAAGAATAGCCGTCAGTTTATCGGCTTCGGTCTGACCTACGGTTCTGTGCCCGGAGTAAGAATGAAACCAGATTTTTCCTGGTATTAACATAACCGGTATTAAGACAAGAAGTTATGAAAACAAAAGAAAAAGTAAACAAAAACCACATAAGAACTAAGGAGAAAAGGAATGGCTGACCGTCTTAAAATTTTGTTCCAGCTTTCTCTGGCTTTTCTATTGATCATAATCCTCAGCACCAATGCCACCCTCGCCCAGCAAAATCAGAATACTGAAACCAACTTGAAGAGCGTTGATTACCGCATTGGCCCCAAAGACCTGATTGAAATAAAAGTCTACGAATTACCAGAGCTGGACCAGATTGTCCGGGTGGCCGAAGATGGAACGGTTTCTCTGGCAGTTATAGGCAAAGTTGAGGTCAATGGTCTCACGGCCCAGGAGCTGGAAAAAAAGCTGAGCGAGATTTTAAACCAGAAATACACCAAAGCAGCCCATGTGACGGTAGTGATCAAGGAACATCAGAAAGTCGCTATCCTTGGTGCTGTTGGCCGGCCGGGCCTTTACGAGTTGATCGGCCCGACCTCCCTTTTCCAGATTCTTTCTGAAGCAGGTGGCTTAAGTCCTCAGGCCGGCCAGGAAATTCATATCCTCAGAGAGACCACGCCAGGAAACAAAGAAAGAATTATTCTTAACCTCAACGAAGTTCTTAAAAGCGGCCAGACCAGCAGCATCATGCTTCAACCTCGTGACGAAATCATCGTTCCTTTTGACCAGACTCTGACCGTTTATGTCTACGGCGAGGTAAAAACTCCGGGCGCCATCACCTACCAGGAATCAAAAAAAATCACCTTGCTTCAAGCTATTGCCAGAGCCGGTGGTCTGACAGAATGGGCCAGCGGCATTCAAGTGATGGTAAAAAGGAAGGACCCAAATACGGGCCAGGAAAAAAATCTCTGGTATAACCTGAAAAAGATAGTGGATGGTAAAAAACCGGACATCTACCTGCAGGACGGAGATATTGTAATTGTCAAGTAAATAAAATGATAAATCAGGACGCAAAACACATGACCGAATCAAAGCCTACTCAACAAAACATTCTGGAATTATTCATTTACTACTGGAATGCTCTGATTAAATGGAAATGGACAGGGATAACTGTAGCTTCTTTAGTAATCATCATAACCGCTGCCATAATCTTGCTTTTCCCCCACATCTACCAGGCAAAAGGCACTATCTGGCTGGAAGAAAGCTCTAACCTTCTTCCCTTTGAAGAACTGAATCGTTTATCAGGGGAAATTACCTCTCAAAGTCATTCCATGCTGCTTAAAAGCAGGTCTTTAGCGGCCGAGGTAATAGACAAATTAAAGCTGGATGAAAACCTGGAGCCATCCAGCGCCGCCCCTGCTGTACCAGCCAATTCAGCCGGGACTTCCAAAGCCCGGGAAAAATTAATAGATGCTTTTCTTAAATCTTTAGATGTGACCCCCGTTCAGGGAACAAAACTCCTTGAAGTAACTTTCAAGCACAAAAATCCCGAGACCGCCGCCGCCATCCTGAATTCCCTTTTTGATTCCTACATAGAAATGCTGGTCAAAAGAAAATACACTGCTTCAGAGCAGGCCACCGAATTTTTAGCCAGCCAGATCGCCAGCCTGCGGAAGGATATTGAAGAAGCCGAAAAAAAACTGGCTGAACTTGGCTCTTCTCAGGGTATCTTGCCCCTGAGCTCGGCTGAAGCCCCTCTTATCAGCAAGATTACCGAAGTTAACGCTGCTCTCACGGCCGCTACCCTGGAAAGGGTCAACAAGCTTTCTTACTACAACCAGCTTAAAGCTATGCGGCCGGAAGACATTTCCGAATCTCCAGCCAACTCGACCATTTCCAGGTTGAAAGAACAGTATGCCCTTCTCAGCCGGGAATACGCCCGACGTTTGGCTACCCTCAAACCAGAATATCCGGAAATGCAAAAACTGAAGTCAGAAATTGACGCTACCTACGAAGCTCTCCAGAACGAAAAAGCCAACATGATCAAAGCCGCCTACGCCGAATATTTAGGGGCTTTAGCCAAGGAACAAAACCTGCAGAAACTGCTGGATGAACTCAAAGCTCAGGTCTACAAAGCTAACAGCAACGCCATCCTCTATAACAGCCTTAAAATAGAAACTGAAAACAAAAAAGCCCTGCTGGAAGCCCTGACCAAAAGGCAAAGCGAAACTGACCTGGCTTCCCGGCTAAAGGATTTGCAGCTACTCAACGTCTGGATTGTGGACCGGGCTTCTGTCCCGGTAAACCCCGCTTTTCCCAACCGGAAAAAAACTTTACTGCTGGGCTTACTGTTCGCTTTATTGGCCGGAGCTGGTACCAGCCTGTTCGTCAATCATCTGGTGGCCACCGTCAGGTCATCTCGAGATATCATCCTGGCCACTGGTTATCACGTTATTGGCACCATCCCAGCCTTTGAAAAAGAAATTAAACCTCGCGGTCCAGTGGAGGAATTCAGGTTACTGAAAAATCTTCTGCGTGGGGGTCCGATTCTGACCAGCTCAAAAAAGAAAAGGTCTCAACCTAAAGAAATCAACTTTAAACCCAGTCCGAGCAAAGAAAAAGACGACGGGAAGACTCCCCGAATTGAACTAATCGTCCACCGTCAACCACAATCAATACAGGCGGAAGCCTTCAGGTCCATCAGAACCTCCTTCCTGATCTCCTTACCAGAAACTTCTAAAAAACTTCTGGTTTTTTCCAGTCCCTTGAGTAAGGATGGCAAATCTTCCATCATCTCCAACCTGGGTCTGTCCTTAGCCATGGCTCGCAGGAAGGTAGTGCTGGTCGATTCTGACCTCAGAAAACCAAGATTATCCGAAATATTCGACCTAGATTATACCTGGGGGCTGTCTCACTTCCTGAGTTCGGTAGTAGATGCTTCAGAAATAATCAAGCCCACTTCTTTTAACAACCTTTTCATTGTGCCTTCAGGCGTCATGCCCTCAGACCCGATTGAGGTGATGCTCTCTGAAAAAATGAAAGCTTTCTGTGCCCACCTTAAACAAAACTTTGACTATGTGCTTTTTGACTCGCCCCCGATACTGGCTGTTTCCGATGCCCTGGTCTTGAGCCGCCTGGCCGATGGCCTTGTGCTGGTGGTCCGGGCCGGCCAGACGCCAATCTCAGCCCTGAAGCAGACCAAAAATAAAATTGAGGCCCACAAGATTAATCTGCTGGGAGTAATTATCAATGGAGTGAGTCTCCTGGAGCAGGATGGTTACTACGCCAAACAATATTATTCTTACGCCCGACCCCTGTAGAAAGACAACCTGGTTGTGTAAATGGGGAAAAAGCAGAAGTTAGCTTACTTCTCATATTTTTATCCCATTTTTATCTCAATTTTTTTGACAAGAACGAGTTAAATGTAGTATATAATTTTTAACATGTGGGGCAATAATGAAAAAAGGATGACAAGTATGGTGGAGACCAACCTTCTTAAAGCTTTCAACAATCTGGAAGTAAATTTTTTAAACCGTCTTCTGGAGCAGATTACAGACGGGTGTGTAGTGGTCAACAAGGACCTGAACTATATCTACTGGAACAAGTCTCTTGAGAACCTGACCGGCTTCACAAAAGAAGAGATGGTGGGTAAAAACTGCACCTCAGAACCAGGGTTACTGGCTGACCCCACCGGAAAAAATCTCTGCGCAGAAAATTGTATCTGTGCTCAGGTTCTAAAAGATGGCAAGCCGTTGATTCTTGATGTCTATGTCCAGCATAAGAATGGCTATCGTATCCCAGCCGTCCTCAGAGCCCTCCCGGTGCTTGATGCCGAGGGTCAGGCGGTGGGTGTGGTCAAAATAATCGTCAACGCTACTCCGTCTATTGCCATCCCCTTAAAAATCAACGAACTGGAAAAAATGCAGCTCCTGGACGTTGACACCGGGATTCCAAACCGCCTGTACATGGAACTTTACCTGAAAAATAAGATTGAAGAATATCAAAAATATGGCCTACCTTTTGGTCTAATTTATGCGGATATAGATAACTTTGCCAAGATTCAGGAAAGATTTGGTCGGTTCAACGCGGCCAAACTGGTGCGCATGATGGCCAGGACCATTTACAAAAACATAAGATATTTTGACGTCGTGTCCCGCTGGGATACAGAAGAATTCCTGGTTGGCCTCCTGAACATTGACGAAAACCGTCTGGATATTGTGGCCAATAAGCTTAGGTTACTGGTGGCCGAATCTTACATTACTGTGGAAACCGGATTACTCAACGCTACTGTTTCTATGGGCGCCACCCTGGTGCAGCGTTTTGATACAGTGGAATCATTGGTAAAAAGAGCTGAACAGTTGATGCTGCACAGCAAATGGCGCGGCCGCAACAAAGTAAGCCTGACCTTTACCCAGAGAGAAACCTGAATAAAGGCAGTCCCACCCCTTTTGGGAGATGGGACTGAGAAAGGAGGGGGTAAAGGGAATAAAGGGGGTCCTTAATAAGAAAGTCCTTTATACTTCAGGCCGGCACACTCGGCCAGAAAGGCTACTTTGTTATCACTCCCCATGAGAATGATTTTTATCTCCGTATCACCGGCAATCCAGGATGACCTGAATTCCAGCTGTCCGGAACCAAGAGCTTTTCCCCAGAAATTGCTTTTATCTTTATAGGTGGGGTCCAGCCAATCCACCTGTTCATAGGCTGGCTGGCCAAAGTGGCTTTCCAGATAATTCTTAAGCTTGAGATAATCAGAGATGTAGTAATTATTATCCGAATAGGTTTCCAGTAAATGAAAACGGGCGGAAACCAGCTCGTTTCTCCAGAAAATGTATTCTACCAGGCAGGGTTTATTCATTAAATTCTGACGATACTGGTAGACTTCAAGCTCTCCCGAGGTTTCCTTGTTTAAGGGCCGGCCGGCCACTTCCAAGAATTTCTCCACCGGCATGCCCCAGATTAAAGGCAGCTCAAATTTCTGGTTAAAATCAATTTCTCTGGGGGTCAGAGTCTGGTCACTGCTGTAGAGTAGAATAGAATTAACTTCAGGAAACAATTTACGGATCATCTGTTCTTTGACATAGCCGGCCACCGTTTTCCCGCTTTCGTTTGACCTGTAGTAAACAAAAACCCACTCATGCTTGAATTTCAGGGCACTGGCCTGAACGAGTATTTCACCCGTGGGGACTTCAGTGACAACCGGACTTTTCTCGCTCGGTTCCAGATAGAGAATGGCCCTGGGTACTATGACCTGGTACTTTTTCGTTTGAGGGAAAGCCAGCGTCGTAACTATCAGTAAAAACACCCCCAGTGTTAAAAGCCTGTGAAACCTGACTGAAAATTTGCCCATGAGAGGACTCCCTTTCTTTTTTCCTTTCTGTTCTATTGATAAATCTGAGCTGCGAGTTAGACAATACCCCAAGATGGTGATTTTAGGGGGGATAAATCTTCACCTGGTCCTCATCGCGGGGGGTAACGGCTATTTCACAAAGCTTAAAACAAAAAAGCCAGCGAGAGGAATCGAACCTCCGACCCGCTGATTACGAATCAGCTGCTCTGCCGTCTGAGCTACGCTGGCTTAGTTTTTTACCTTAAAATTTTTAAAAATTATAGCATACCAGGAGGAAAATTCACAATATCCCGGCCGCTCGGGTTTAAACTTTTAACCCTGGTTTTCCGCCTTCCGTTGGTAAAAAAAATTAAGCCTCATCTCTTTTCAAACCGTGATTAATCAATTACAATACCCATCTGAATATGCCTGGCCGGTGGGAGGCAACTTATCCTGGCTTCCTCATGATTAACCGGTGAATATTAAGTACCGAGGCTTTGGCTATCATGTTCATAAAAAAATTAGAAGTTCAGGGATTTAAATCTTTCGCCGACAGAACCAGAGTTCTATTCCATCCTGGAATCACGGCCATCGTCGGTCCAAACGGGACCGGGAAAAGCAACATTGTGGACGCCATCCTCTGGGGACTGGGGGGCATGCGGCTTAAGTCTGTACGCGTAGACCGCACGGAAGATGTGATTTTCAACGGCAACACCAAAAGGCCTCCCCTGAGCATGGCTGATGTGGTCATTACCCTGGGCAACGATGAAGAGCTGGTCATTTCTCACCGCGTTTTTCGCTCCGGTGAAAGCGAATACCGGCTTAACGGCAAAGCCGTCAGGTTGAAAGACATCCAGGATGAGCTCTGGAAACATTCCATCGGAGAAAAAGAATACTTCGTCATAGAACAGGGGGCTATCGGCTCCTTTGTCACCTCCAAACCGCAGGAAAAAAGAGCTCTGATTGAAGAAGCGGCTGGCACTGCTTATTACAAAGACAAAAAACGCCAGGCCCAATCCAAGCTGGAATCAAGCGAGCAGAACCTCATCCGCCTGGAAGATATCATCATAGAAGTGGAAAAGGCCAAAAATTCCCTCTACCGCCAGGCTCTGGCTGCCGCCCGCTACCGCCGACTGAGAGAAAGGCTGCGAGAGCTTACCTCTCACCATTTTTACCGCCGGATGAAATACCTGGACCAGCAGCTGGCCGAAGCACAAGCCCAGCTAGACCAGGCCTGGAACCGGGAACAGCTCCTGAGCGCTCAGGTTAAAGAAGAAGAAAAAATCCTGGCTGGCCAGCGCAAAGAACTCTGGGACCTGGAAAAAGCCCTGAAGGAAAAACAGGAGAAGGTTTTCTCCCTTAAATCCCAGCTTTCCCGGCTGGAAAGCGAAATTGAAAGAGAAAGCAAAAATTTAGAATACCTGGATTTGAGCCGCAAAAAGGCTGAAGCTGACCGGAAAGACCTGGAAGAGGAAATAAAGGCCGTGGAAGCGGAAAGGGACCAAATTCTCTCGCAACTTCAGGACCTGGAACAGAACCTGGTCCTTAAAGTCCAGGAAGCAGAAAGAAAAAGAGCTCAGTTAGAAGAAGCCCGAAAGCAGGTTAGAGAAGCCGAAGCCAGGCTGGCTGAAGTTAGAAAGGAACAGCTGCAAACTATTCAGGAAAACACGGAGGCCCGCAATAATTATTTCCGCTTAGAAAAAGAACTGGAGCTGTTTTTAAAACAGGCCGAAAAGCTGAATCAGGAAAAAAGCCGGGCAGAAAGTCAGAGAGAAGAGCTGCGGTCAAGGCTGGAGGCCATCAACCAGCAAATTGAAGAACTCCAGCAAAACAGGAGCCGCTTAGAACAGCAACTCTACGAACAAACTTCCTTACTCTCCGGAGTATCGGGCGAAATCCAGGAGCTGGAGAAAAAACTTGAGACCCTGAACCGGGAAATTGACGAAATCACCTACCAGCTCCAGGCGCTGGAAAAAATTACGGAAGCCGAAAGGGATTCTTCCAGCACCGACCTTCTGCCGGAGGCTCTGGGCTGGTTTTCTGACCTGGTGGAAGTGCCGGCGGAGGAAGCCCCGCTTTTTGACCTCTTCTGGAAAGAAGAAGGCAAAGCCCAGGCCATCCTGGCCGAAAACTTTCTGCGGCAGCACCCAGCTGAAATCAGGGGCCATCTCCTTCTTCTGTCCGAAACTAATTCTCCAGACGTGCCAGAGGAGCTCATTAAAGAAGAAGGCGTACTCGGGCTTTTAAAAAACAAGATTAAGGTAAAGGACAACCTGGAAAAATACTTAAAAGCCCTGGAAGACGCGGTCATCGTCTCCGACCTGTTAAAGGCGGTACAGCTCTGGCAGCGCTTTCCCGCGTTTAATTATCTTACCCCAGCCGGTGAAGTTCTGTATTCTTCCGGCCTGCTCAAAACAGGACAGAAAAAAGAGGGGCTCTTTGCCCTGGCCCAGGAAAAGAAAAGACTGAAACAGGAAATAGAGCAAAGGCAGACACAAACTTCTCCCCTGCTCCAGGCCCTGGAAGAAAAAAGGCAGGCCCAGGCTGAATTACAGGACCGAGTCCAGAAACTCAGAGACGAATTATCAGCCAGCGAACGTCGCCTGTACGATTTACAAAAAGAAAAAAAATACACCGAAGATGACCTGGCCAGGCTTAACACCTCGCTGGAAATCATTGAAAAAGAAGGAAAAATCCAGGAACAGGAAAGACAGGAGCTTCTGGCCAGAAAAGAAAAAGCCTCAGCCATCACCGGTGAAATTGAAGCCCGCCTGGAAAACATCAGGGACAGGATGCGCCAAGAAGAAGAGAACCTGGAAACGGCTAAAGCCCGGGAAAAGACCGAGGAACAGGAATATTACCAGGCCAGGTCCGAACGGGACCTTCTGCAGGAAAGAATAAACGGGGCCAGGGCTTCGGCCGATTCGCTGGAAAAGCGGCTCCAGAGCATCAAAACCAAGATTGGACAGTTAGAAATGGACCTGTTGACCGGAGAGGAAGAGAAGGTCAACCTCGCCCGGTTGATTGAAGAACTGGAACAAAAAAGAAAAAAGCTGTCTGAAGAAGCTATAGCCGAAGAAGAAAAGCTTAAAGAATTTGAAGCTCAGGTCCAGACCAAACAAAAAGACCTGGAAGAGCTGGAAAACAAACTCCAGGAACTGAGGAAGAAAGAAGAAGAAGCCAGAGAGGAAAGAGTCAAGCTGGAAATCAGAAAGGCCGAAGCTGAAAGAGACCGCATCAACCTGGAAGAAACCTGCTGGCAGGAATTGAAGAAAAATCTGGTGGAGTTAAAACAGGAAATGGAAGCAGCCGAACAACCGGCGGAAGCGCCGGCGGCCGAAAACGAAGAAATTGCCCGGGCTCTGTCAGAAGAAGGAGAAGAAGCAGAAGAAGAAACTGAAGAAAAACAGGAAGAAAAAGTGGAGGAAAAAGCTGAAGAAAAGCCGCGGGAGAGAAGGCGGGTAAAGCCTTTTATCCCGGCCCGGGACCTGTCTGATGAAGACCTGGAAAAGGAGCTAGAAAACATCAGGGAAACACTGCAAAAATACCGGGCGGTAAACCTGATGGCCGAAGAGGAATACCTGGAACAGAAAAAAAGATACGATTTTCTGATCAAACAGCGTCAGGACCTGCGGGAATCCATCCACTCCACCCAGGAGGCCATAAAGAAGATTGATGAGGAAAGCAAAAACCAGTTCTTAAAAGCTCTGGAAGAAGTCAACAAGAACTTCCAGGAACTTTTTGCCCTGCTTTTTGGCGGCGGCACCGCCGAAGTAAAGCTCCTGGAACCGGATAATCCTCTGGAAAGCGGCGTGGAAATCATCGCCCAGCCGCCCGGCAAAAGAGTCCAGAACCTGACCCTGCTTTCGGGCGGTGAGAAATCACTCACCAGCTTAGCCTTCCTCTTCGCTCTTTTCCGTTACAAACCCTCACCGTTCTGTATTCTGGACGAAGTTGATGCCGCCCTGGACGAGGTCAACCTCACCCGCTTTCTCAACCTGATGAAAACCATCAAACACCAGACTCAGTTCATCATCATCACCCACAACTATAAAACTATGGAAGTGGCTGATTACATTTACGGTACCACCATGGAAGAGCCCAACGTGACCAAAATCTACTCTGTCCGGATGGAAAGGAAAGATAGCACCTTAGAAACGCCTGAAGCTGAAGAAGCCAGCGGAACAGAAAACCTGCCCTTTAAAGAAGAAACGACGGCCGAGGAAAAAACTCTCGCTCCTGAAGAAGAGCAGAAAGCGGCAGAAGAAATCATAGAAGAAATTCCTGAAACAGAAGATAGCGGGAAAGCAACGAAGGATAAACCTGAAGAGAACCCTGGTTCTGCTTCAGGCCAGACAGAATAAACAATCAGTCTGGCTATTTCTGTCTTCTTTTATATCATCTTTTTTCATTTCCAGCTGGCCAGGCGTCCGGCTATTTTTAGCCGTAGCCGGTAATACGGAATCATCAACAGCAGGATAACAATCAGGCTGAAAAAATAAACTTTATTAACCCCGGCCGCCAGACCATGAGCCAGCCAGATTAAACTCCTTTCCAGATGGATGAAAATGAGGTTTAGAAAAATCAGAGCCAGAAGCACAATTTCTTTCTTAAGATATCTCTGGTAATCCCCGGAAACTGGCGCTGGGACCTGACGCTCAGACTCAGCCGCACCCGTTGCTTCCCTCTGCTTATTGGCCACCCAGCACCCAACCAGCCAGAAAATCAGGCCTAGAATAGTCTGGGTTAACGGGTAGATGAAAATTATTAAACTTTTCTGAAATTTATAAACGGGCTGACCGGCCAGGTTAAGCCAGAGGGGAATCTGGCCAGGCAGTCGCGGGTAAGCATACGCCATCATCACCCAACTGGCCAGCAGCAACAACAGGTTGCAAAGGCTGAGCAAAAGAACAGAAAACCGGGAAAATTTCATCATCTTTCATCCTGCCAAAATCAGCTTACCACACTCAAGGCAAATAATTAACGAGAGAGCTAAATTAACCGCTTCAACCGAATAGTTTAAGCCAAAAAATTTTTCCATAGTTTTCTTCCCTTTCCCGCAATTAACTCTTCCAGCGAGAAGAACTTTTTCCTGGCAAAAAAGTTTTTGACTGCTGGCTGATATTTGATATATCATCAAGTTTGATGACTGGAATAAAAAAACAGAGACAAAGCTTCTTATCTTCTTTCGCCGATAATCTCATTATTTACCTGAATATAAAATAAAGCCCGACGGAGGATAACATGTCGTTCTACCTCTACGTAATTCTGGCTTACTTACTCGTTCTCACCGTCATAAACTTTGTCCGAGCCCGCAAGGTCAAAAGCCAGGAAGATTTTATGGTCGCCGGACGAAAACTCAAATGGTCAGTGATGGTTTTTACCCTGATTTGTACCTGGATTGGCTCCGGCACCTTCATCTCTGGCGCCGAGTTCGCTTCTAAGGCCGGTTTTTCTGCCCTCTGGCTATCAGCAGGCGCCTGGCTGGGTATTATCCTCATTTATTTTTTAGCCGGAAAAATCCAGACCTTTGGCCAGTACACCATCGGAGATATCCTGGAGGTCAGGTACGGACCACTGGCCCGGCTGTTCGGGGCTTTTGCCCTGGTCATTTCCTTTACGGCCATAGTTTCTTACCAGTTCGTGGCTGGTGGCTTCATTCTCAACGTGGCTACAGACGGAGCCATCTCCGATAAATTTGGCATTTATCTGGCAGCCACTTTTGTCATACTTTTTACCGCTCTCGGGGGAATGGTAGCTGTGGCTTACACCGACCTGCCCAACGGCATAATCATTCTTTTAGCCTGTCTGCTCTCGGTTCCCTTTGTTTATGCTGCCGCCGGTGGCCTGAAAGGTGCCCAGGCCGTGCTTCCGCCCGGCTACTTTGCTGTGGTTAACGAACAATTCGGGGCGCATCCGACGCTAAAAGCCCTGGGCTATTTCTTCTCCACTATGTTTCTTCTGCTTGGGGTACAGAGCATGTACCAGAAGTTCTACAGCGCTCGCAGCCCCAAAGATGCCAAAAAGGCGGTGGTCTTCTGGACTATTGGCACCATCTTTGTAGAAACCATGGTCGTAGTCATTGCCGTTTTTTCTTACAGCAAATTCAAAGACCAGATAAACCTGAGCATACCCAAAGAAGGTGGCAAAGTAGTTCTTCTGGCGGCCAAAAACCTTGTTCCCACGCCCATCGGCATTTTGCTCCTGGGAGCAGCCTGCGCCGTGGTTCTGTCCACGGGCATGAATTATCTGCTCTCGCCTTCCAGCAACCTCATCAGAGACGTTTACCAGAGGTTCATTAACCCGAAAGCTGACGACCGCAAGCTGGTAGCGCTGCAGAAAGTTTTTATCGTCATCATCGGCGTGCTGGCTTTCTTTCTGGCTCTCCGCTTAAAGTCGGTCCTGGAGATGAGCTATTTCGCTTATACTATCTACGGCGTGGCCATCACTCCGGCTCTGATTGCCGCCCTGGCCTGGAAAAGAGCTACCAGAGCAGGTGGCCTGGCTTCCATCATTTCCGGCACCGTGGTCTGCATCATCATGAAAATCCTGGCTGAGGTTCTGCCGCCAGAAAAGGTACCCGAAGGCGACCCCTGGGGCATACCGCTCATCTTTCCGGCTCTTTTTGTTTCCCTGGCCAGCCTAATCATCGTCAGCTTGCTGACCAAACCACCAAAGGAAGAAGAACTGCAAACCTTTTTCCCGAAAAAATCGTAAATCAGCCCGAATGAAAACCGGAATTATCTTTGACCTCAGGTTTGCCCTTCATGAGATGGGTCCCGGTCATATAGAATCGCCGGCCAGAATCAGAGTTCTGGAAAGAGTAGTCCAGGAAATGCTGGACGAAAAGGCGGTTCTTGTGTCCCCGCGGCCAGCCTCAGAACAGGAAATTTCTCTGGTACATCTCCTCTCTTACGTTGACTATCTTAAAGAAACCCCATCCCACGGCTATACAGCTTTTGACCCTGATACCATAGCTGGACCGCATACCTTTGCCGCGGCCTGCCTGGCCGCCGGAGCCGGCTTGACGGCCGTGGAGAAAATTTTAGCCGGAGAAATAGAAAATGCCTTTGCTCTGGTGAGGCCACCCGGACATCACGCCGAAAGTGCCCGGCCCATGGGGTTTTGCTTTTTCAACAACCTGGCCATAACGGCAGAATTCCTTCGTCAGAAAATTGGCCTCCGGAGAATTATGGTCATAGACTGGGACCTGCACCATGGTAACGGCACTCAGAAAGCTTTTTACTACACCCCTGAAGTTTTCTTCATTTCCCTTCACCAGAGCCCTCTCTTCCCAGGAACCGGGTCCTTGAGCGAAGTCGGAGAAAAAGAAGGGGCCGGTTTTAACCTGAACCTGCCCTTAAAACCCGGGAAAAAAGACGAAGATTATCTTTATATTTTCCAGAAAATAATTCAGCCCCTGGCTGACCTATACCGGCCAGAGTTCATCCTGGTGTCAGCTGGTTTTGATGTGCTGGCCGGAGACCCGCTGGGCAAAATGGAGCTCACGGTGGAAGGTTGCGGAGACCTTACTCAGGTTCTCGTAGAACTGGCCAGAAAATGGGCGCAGAACCGTCTCCTCCTTTTCCTGGAAGGCGGCTATAATCTTAACTTACTCCAAGAAGGGGTGGCCGAAGTCATTAAAAGGCTTAAAGGTCAGCTTAAAGCAGAAATTCCCCGGGCCAGCTGCTCTGAGGAACTTTTCAGGGAATTAACTCCCCTGTTTCCCATTCTCCAGAAATACTGGGGTTTTATCCCGGAAAGATGACAGCCGTCATCCAGAATAGACAGCCCGGCGAGAGCGGGCAGCTGTTTTTCCCCATACCCAGAGGAGATAAAATTGGCACAAAATATGCATATAAATGGGTGGATTAAGGAGTGAGCCATGAGAAAAAAAATGTTTCTGGTCTTAAGCCTAGTGTTTAGTTTGGTTTTATTTTCTCTGGTTTTAAAAGCCCAGGAAACCGAACAGGAAGACCGGCCCTACAATAATTATTCCGTGGCCCGTCTGAGTTTTCTGGAGGGAAAAGCTTTCGTTCAGAGAGCCTCAGATGTGGGCTATGAAGAAGCGGTCATCAACGACCCGATAGCTGAAGGAGACCGCATCAGCACGATGGATGGCCGTCTGGAGATTCAGTTCGGCCGACGCAACTACTTAAGACTGGATTCCGATACAAAGATAGATGTTCTGAACCTTCCCACGAAAAACAGCGAACTAACCAGGTTTCGTCTGTGGTCAGGTCACGCCTACCTCACCGTTAACAACCTGGACAAAGAGAAAAATATAGAAATACATACTCCTGATTCTTCTTTTTACATCCTGGAGAAAGGTGTTTACCGCTTTGATGTGGACGAAAACAAAGGCACAGAAATCCTAGTCTTCAGGGGACTGGCAGAAGCTTCTGGGGAACAGGATTCTTATCTGGTCAAGGGAGAGCAGAGGTTAGAAATAGCTGAAGGCCGGTTTGCTGGTCGGCCAACTTCTTTTAGAGCCGTGGCTGAGGACAGCTTTGACCGCTGGAACGAATCCCGCAATCAGGAAACCAACAAATTTTATGCTAGAAGATACCTGCCATCCGAACTGGAAGATTTTGAATCTGAACTTTCAGCCTACGGAGATTGGGTTTACGTGCCACCTTATGGGTATGTCTGGGTACCCAGAAATGTTGATGAGGACTGGAGACCTTATTACTACGGCCGCTGGACCTGGATACCTCTCACCGGCTGGACCTGGGTTCCCTACGAACCCTGGGGCTGGGTGGCTTTCCACTACGGCAGATGGCACTGGGCAGTAGACATTGGCTGGTACTGGATTCCCACTTCCATCTGGGGTCCTGCCTGGGTGAGCTGGTGGTGGGATGTTGACTATTTTGCCTGGGCTCCACTCAGCTGGTATGGCTACCCGGTGGTCATCATCAATAATGTCTTCTATGACAGGTATACAGGAGTTTACCCCGTTCATTCCCGGGCCCTGGTCGTGGTTAGAAAGGACCAGCTCCGGGCTCCAGACATCAGGCGAGCAGCCCTCAAACCAGAGGTTCTGAAATCAGTCCACTTGGAAAACAAGGTTACTCTTTCTTCCACCAGGTTGCCCTTCCGTCCCGAAGGCAACAGGATTACCGTAGAAAAGCTGGACGGCAAAAAGGTCATCCTCAGACAGGATAGTCAGACTACCGGTCTGCGAGAATTCAAGCCCGAGGGGAAAGTAAACCGGGGTGTGATTTCCAGAGAAGGTAATAATCCTCAGGCAGTAAATCCTGGTAAAAGCTCCGAACAACCCAAAACCATAAAACCAGCAGCTCGTGATAACAGCGGTTCCAGGGTGAGCGCTCCTAAATCAGCTCCCTCTGGCAAGGTAACTCCCAAACAAATCAAGAAAAAAGAAGAGGCTCCGTATTCCCCCGAGTCCTCTTACCGTTCTGAAAGCAACCGGAGCACCATTCCCATGTATCCTTCTTCTCCCAGGATCTCTGCAGACACCTACCGAAACAACTCTTACCCACGCCAGAAATCTACAGAAAGTCTGAACCGTTCTTATCCCACCTACATCCCACGCCGAAGCGAAACCTATTCTCCTAGTAGAAGCAGCAGCTCAGGAAGTTCAAGCTTAATCCGACCCTACTCCAGGCCTTCTGGCAGCCTTTCCACGCCTAAAATCAGCCGACCGAGTCTAGGCTCTGGTTCCAGCTTTAAATCTCCAAGCTTTCATTCAAGCTCGGGCTCTTCTTCTACAAGGTCTGGTTCCCTTCACCGGAAAAAATAAAAGTTCAGTGCCTTTCTTCGCGGGCTTCTTTTTCTGAGTAATAATTCAGGACTCTCAAATGGTCCTGGGGTGTGCAGTAGCGCGTGGGTTCCGTACCGGGGAGAAAAACTTCCCGGAAAGGGTATTTGCAGATAGGGGAAGCCAGCAGTCCGGTTTTTCGGTCAATGGTGACAAAAACCAGGTTGGGCGGCACTTCAAAATCTTCAATCGCGGGAGAGGTCATTTCCGGCGCCTGACCCGCTTCCTGTCCAACATTCTCACTCGTCTGTTCAGGAGCTGGCCGGGAGACCAGGTCTTCGGCGAATTTCTTTTTCTTATCTTCTATAACCCGGCTAAAGAAATCAATCCAGATAGGTAAAGCCACCACCGCTCCAGATTGCCGGTCGCCCATGGTGACCTTGCTATCATACCCTACCCAGACGCCGGCACAAAGTGATGGTGAAAAGCCGATAAACCAGGCATCGGTAAATTTGTTGGTGGTACCGGTTTTACCGGCTAACGGCCAGTTGAGAGCCGCCGCAGCTTTGGCTGTTCCTCTCTGAACCACCCCCTGCAGCAGGTAGGTCATCATGTAGGCCATCTGCGGGGAAATTACTTCTTCGGTAGAAGGCAGGTTTTCTTCCAGAACATTTCCATCCTTATCCTCAATCTTAGTCACCAAGTAGGGCCTGGCCCTCACCCCCTTGTTGGGAAAAACACTGAAAGCAGAAACTAATTCCTGAAGGGTTATTTCAAAAGCTCCGAGAGACAGGGAAAGGTAGGGATAAACCGTGGAAGTTATCCCGAATTTCCGGCAGTACTCAACACCAGTTTGAGGAGAAATGTAGTCCAGCAGCTTGGCCGTGACCACATTTCTTGATTCTTCCAGACCGGTCCTCAGAGTAACTGCCCCGTGATATTCGCCATCATAATTTTTAGGAGACCAGGGCTGGCCTGTCCACTTATCAATAAATTCAGTTGGTTCATCCACAATGATGCTGGCCGGAGTAAAGCCCTTTTCTAAGGCTGCAGTATAAAGAATGGGCTTGATGGCCGAACCGGTCTGCCTGAGAGCCTGCGTGGCCCGGTTAAACTGACTTCTCTTAAATGAATATCCTCCGACCAGGGCTTTAACCTGACCGGTAGCCGGGTCAACAGCCATGAACGCGCCTTCCAGGAGCGGTTCCTGGTCCAGTGTGACCCGGGCTTTTTTAGCAGCTTCATCTACTGAATCAACCGAGACCAGGATGACATCTCCTCTGTTTAGCAAAGAATCCAGATACCTGGCCCTGGTCCATTCTATATTCTTATTGGTCAAGACTCCTTCATAGTCTTTAATTTTTACCCTGGCCTCTGCTTTCCCCACTTCCAGCACCACAGCTTCTTCCGCCTCGCCTGGTTTCAAGCCCGCCGTATCCCAGCTGTCCAGCCAGACAGAATTCAGGTCCACACTTTTTTCCTTTAAGAGGTTTCGCTTGTCTCTTCTCCAGCCATATTTCTTATCCTGAGCCCTCAGCCCGCGCGAGAGAGCTTCTTCTGCATACCGCTGATAATCCATGTTAATCGTGGTGTAAATCTTTAAGCCGCCACGATAGAGAGCCTCATCCCCGTACTTTTTCTCCACGTACTTCCTTACTTCTTCAAAGAAATAAGCTCCCACTTCGGTAGATTCTCTTTTCAGGGGCAAAACGTTGAGGGGCTGTTTCTTGGCTTCTTCTGCCTGCTCTCTGGTGATAAAACCTTCTTCCGCCATCCGGGTCAGCACATGATTCCTTCGGTTAAGAGTAACGGTCGGGTTATTATAAGGTGAATAAATACTGGGCCCGCGGAAAATGCCGGCTATCAGGGCCGCCTCGGTCAGGGTTAGCTGGTCCACGCTTTTTCCGAAATAAAGCCTGGCCGCTGATTCCACACCCCAGGCACCATGCCCTAAATAAAACTGGTTGCAGTAAAGCTCAAATATTTTTTCCTTACTGTACCTTTTTTCAATCTCCACGGCCAGAAACATCTCTTTAAGTTTTCTTCTTATGGTCTGTTGAGAGTAGAGGAAAAGGCTTCTGGCCAGCTGCTGGGTTATGGTGCTGCCCCCGTGTAGCCGTCTTTTGCCCAGCACCACCCGGAAAACATCTTCTTTTATGGCCCTCATAACCCCCCGGTAATCAACTCCGCGGTGGGCAAAAAACCTGGGGTCTTCAGTGGCGATGATAGCCTGTTTTAAGACCAGAGGAATTTTCTCGTAAGGAACCTGGATTCTCCTTTCTGCGGCAAACTCCTTTACCAGCTGGCCATCATCAGCATAAACTGCTGAAATTATCTTCGGCTTTAGCTGCTCTAGCTCGGTCACAGAAGGAAGGTTTTCCCTGACCACCAGCCAGGCCCCATAAATTATACCCAGAGCCAGAGCCACGCCCAGCACCAGCAAAAGCAGGAAGTATTTGATAAATTTTTTCCGGGACAATCGGGGAATTTTCAGTTTAAAAACAACTTTTTTGGCCATCTTTTCTTCCGCCACTTAAGCTAACAATATAGCAGATTACGGAGCTGAACAAAAGTTATACTCTTAGCCGGTCGGGGAAGTTTCGTTCGAGGTAACGCCAGATTTCCCGGGCGATGGCCGAAACAGTCCGGCGTCCATCAATAACCCGGCATTCAGGGTCGGGCAAACTCAGGAATATTTTCCGGACCTTCTTGAGATAATCTTTCTCTTCAAAAAGCCGGTAGATGACGGCCCGGTCTTTAATCCTTTTCAGACCCACAGAAACTGGCACATCAATTATAAAGACCACATCAGGCTTGATCAGGAAACCCTGGTGTTTTTCCCTTATTTCCTCCAGGGGTATGCCCCTGGCTCCCTGGTAAGCCAGGGTGGAATAAAAATACCGGTCCAGGATAACAACTTTGTTCTGCTTCAGGGCTGGTTTTATGTTTTTCCGGATATCTTCTTTCCGGTCTTTTATAAAAAGCTCCAGTTCTTCTTCTGGAGAAAGAGAACCAGCTTCCCGGGCACATTCTCTGATTTTTTTACCCCATTTCCCTTCTGTGGGCTCTCTTAGCTTCACCGCCGGGCGGCCAACCTGCCTCAACTTCTCATAAAGAAGTTCAGCCTGGGTGGATTTACCCGAGCCGTCCAGACCTTCAAAAACTACGAAAAGACCCTTTTTTTCCTGCATGTCTTTAGCCTTCATTACCTACCTGTTATCAGATTTTACCGGCCGGCTGAGGTTTCTGCAACTTTTTTCTGGGCCAACAGGTTTTTATAGACCTTGAAGCTAAGCTAATTGAATTTTATGGTTTTATGTGATAAAAAATAAAATAGCTAATGCGGGAGGAAAACCATGAAAAAGTATCTGTGGATCGGTGGAATTAGTTTTTTGGTTGGATTCCTTCTGGCTGGTTTCCTGCTCTTTTCTCCTGGGAAACCAGCCAGTTATCTTTCTGCTGATAAATCACTCTCCATACCAAGCAATTCCGGACCTCTGCTGACTGACCAAAAAGCAGCCCCCAGTCTGGAGCAGGCCCTGAGCCAGGACTTTGTCCGGATAGTGGAAAAAGTCAGCCCGGCGGTGGTTAGTATTACCGCCGAAAAAGTAGAGAAGATGCCGGAATTCAGCCTGGATGAAGGCTGGCCCTTTGAAGATTTCTGGGACAGATTTTTTGGCACTCCGCAGAGGCCCCGAGACCGCCAGAAAGAATACCGGAGTCAGGCCCAGGGCACTGGCTTCTTTATTTCGCCCGATGGTTACATCCTAACCAACAATCATATTGTGGAGGAAGCCGTAAAAATAACCGTCAGAACGAACAAAGAAAAAGAATACGAAGCCAAACTGGTCGGCCGGGATGCGGCCACCGACCTGGCTCTGCTTAAAATAGAAGGCAAAGATTTTCCCTACGCTGTTCTGGGTGATTCTTCCGCCATTAAAGTTGGCGAATGGGTGCTGGCTATCGGCAACCCCTTTGGCATGGAAAGAACAGTGACGGCCGGCATCATCAGCGCCAAAGGACGGCAGCTCGGCCTTGGCGGCAATGTGCCCACCTACGAAGATTTCATCCAGACAGACGCAGCCATAAACCGCGGCAACAGCGGTGGGCCTTTGCTAAACCTCAAAGGTGAAGTCATCGGTATCAACAGTAACATCATCACCCCTTCCGGCGGAAACATCGGCATCGGTTTTGCCATTCCCTCTGACCTGGCCAAAAAAGTGGTCGTTCAGCTCAAAGAAAAGGGCCGGGTGGTAAGAGGAAGACTGGGTATCCGCGGGACGGATGTCACCGAATCCATAAAGAAGCGGTTTAACCTTACCGTCGACCGGGGAGTGATTATTTCTCAGGTAGAACCGGATAGCCCGGCAGAGAAAGCTGGTCTCAAAAAGTATGATGTGATTGTGGAAATTAACGGCCAGCCCGTTGAAAGCTGGAAAGACCTCCGCTTCAAGGTGGCCGATATCCAGCCCGGACAAACCGTGACCCTGAAAATAGTCCGCGAAGGCAAGGAAATGTCGGTTAAGGCTAAAGTTGATGAACTTGAGCCCGAAACCAGCCAGCCAAGCGAAGAAAAGACTGACAAGGACGTTGGTCTTAGCCTGACTCCTCTGACCCCTCAGGTGGCTCGCCGGTACGGGCTGACCACCACTGAAGGCTTGCTGGTAACGGAGGTCAAAGACTACAGCGCCGCGCAGAGAGCCGGGCTGCAACCTGGCGACATCATCCTGGAAGCTAACCGGACCAAAGTTACTTCAGTAAAAGAATTCAAGGATATTTTAAAAGCCACTCCTTCTGGTGAGGAAATTATCTTACTGGTGCGCCGCGAAGGAGATGGCCAGAAAATTGATTTCATCGTTACCTTGAGGGTACCCTGATGAACTTTACTAAATTTCACGCTCTGGGTAATGACTTTCTGGTAGTTGAAGACGGACAGAAATTTAAAGAAGAAGAAATACCGGAGATAGTCCGCCGGCTGTGCGACCGGCATACGGGAGCTGGAGCCGACGGACTTATCCTCATCCGTATCATAGACCCAGCCCAGAGCCGGGTTAATTTCCGCATCTTCAACGCCGATGGTTCAGAGCCCGAAATATCCGGCAACGGCCTTCGTTGTGCGGCCGCTTATCTTTTCCACTACCAGCGTATACCCACCACTTCTGTTTGTTTTGAGACGCTCCCGGGCGAAAGAACCTGCGAGTTAATCAGCCGCCAAGGCAACCGCTTTGAGATTAAAATTGATATGGGCGTACCGAAATTCTCTTCCCGGGATATTCCCTTTGATGACGGCGCGGAACATGAGTTTATCGTTGATTATCCGCTTTCTATAAACCGTAAAGTTTATTACATAACCTGCGTTTCTGTTGGCAATCCCCACTGTGATATTTTTGTAGAAAGGTTTTTCCCGGCCCGAATAGAGTGGCATCAGGTCGGTCAGGAGCTGGAAAATCATCCCTTCTTCCCCAAAAGAACCAACGTGGAATTTATCAGAGTGCTGAACCGTCAGGAAATAGAAGTTCTTTTCTGGGAAAGAGGCGTGGGAGAAACTTTATCTTCTGGTAGCGGCTCCTGTGCCGCGGCCGTGGCTTCTATACTCAAGGGGTTAACTGACCGCAAGGTCAAGGTCTGGACCAGCATGGGTTCACTGGTGGTGGAATGGGAAAAGGAGCGGGTGTTTCAGATTGGTCCGGCGGAGTTAATCTACGAAGGCAAAGCTTACGTTTAATCCGGTAGAATATTTTCCTGGATTTTTTCTTTATTCTGCTTTTGGATCAGAATATCAACCAGCTCACAAATTTTTATCTTGAACGAGTCCTCTTTCTTTTCTGGCTCTGCTCTTTTTTCGTCGTCCGCTTGACTTTTTTACTCTCTGTCCGGGTCTCACCGCCCAGGGGTTGGGCCAGCGCTTCTCGGAAAACCTCTTTTATATCCTCCACGAAGATGAATTCCATCTGCTGCCGGATGTTTTTAGGAATATCCACCAGGTCTTTTTTATTCGGCAGGGGCAGGATCATTTTCTTTATTCCAGCCCTCTGCGCGGCCAGCACTTTTTCCTTTATCCCACCCACGGGCAGCACATTGCCCCGGAGCGTAATCTCGCCGGTCATGGCCACGTTCCAGCGTACCGGGATGTTGGTGCACACAGAAATAAAGGCTGTAGCTATGGTGACGCCGGCTGATGGTCCATCCTTGGGAATGGCTCCTTCCGGAATATGGATGTGAAAATCGTTTTCCATGAATATTTTGCTGTCAATGCCAAATTCGCGGGCATGGGCCCGGGCATAACTCAGGGCCGCCTGCGCCGATTCCTTCATCACCTCGCCCAGAGACCCTGTCAGCAGCAACTGGCCTTTACCCTGCATTTTGATGGCTTCAACAAAAAGAATTTCGCCCCCGGCTGCGGTCCAGGCCACACCCGTAGCTACACCCACCTGGTCTTTTTTAGCCAACTGGTCACGGAAGATTTTCGGTGGGCCAAGGAATTTTTCCACGTTCTGAGCCGTGACTTTTACCTGACCTTTCTGCCCTTCGGCAATCTGACGGGCCACTTTACGACAGATAGCAGCAATTTCCCTTTCCAGGTTTCGCACGCCCGCTTCTCTGGTATACTGTGAAATAATAGCCCGCACCGCTCCTTCCGTGATATCAATCCATTCTGGTTTCAGAGAATGTTCCGTCAGTTGCTTGGGAATCAGATGTCGGATGGCTATCTGCAGCTTTTCTTCTTCTGTGTAACCCGGAAGCTCAATGATTTCCATGCGGTCGCGGAAAGCCGGCTGAATCGGGTCCAGCAGGTTAGCGGTGGTAATGAACATAACTTTGGACAGGTCAAAGGGCACGCCCAGATAATGGTCAAAGAAGCTACTGTTCTGTTCCGGGTCCAGGACTTCCAGCAAAGCGGACGAAGGATCGCCTCTGAAATCAGCCCCGATTTTATCAACCTCATCCATCATGAACACCGGGTTGTTAGACCCTGCCCGGCGAAGTCCCTGGATAATCTTACCGGGCATAGCTCCAACATAAGTTCTCCGGTGCCCTCTGATTTCCGCTTCATCGTGCACGCCACCCAGGGAAATGCGGACAAATTTTCGGCCGAGAGCCCTGGCGATGGACTTACCCAGAGAAGTTTTACCCACTCCAGGTGGACCAACAAAGCACAGGATGGGCCCCTTAATCTTCTTGGACAGCTTGCGCACGGCCAGGTATTCTAAGATTCTCTCCTTAACTTTTTCCAGACCATAATGGTCTTCATCCAGAATTTCTTTAGCTTTTTTCAGGTCCAGGTTGTCTTTGGTGCTGGTATTCCAGGGCAAAGAAAACATCCAGTCCAGGTAATTCCTGATCACGGCCGTTTCCGCCGAGTCCGGATGCATCTGCGAAAGCCGGTTTATCTGCTTTTCTAGCTCTTCGCGCACCTCATCGCTGACCTTGAGCTGCTTCAACTTTTCCTGGTAGGCTTTGACCTCTTCCTGAAGTTCTGAGCCTTCCCCGAGCTCTTTCTGGATGGCTTTCATCTGCTGACGCAGGAAATACTGCCGCTGGAGTTTATCCAGCTCGCCGCGAGCTTCGTTGGAAATTTTGGACTGCATTTCCAGAAGCTCCAGTTCCCGGACAAGCAGTTCATAAACCCGCCGCAAGCGTTGAACCGGGTCTACGATTTCCAAAATTTCCTGAGCTTCTTTTACCTTCAGGTCCAGGTTGGATGCCGTCAGGTCCGCCAGACGGCCTGGCTCCTCCAGGTTAGCCGCAATGACCAGAATTTCCGGCTGAATTGATTTCCCCAGAGAGGTGGCCTTTTCCAGACCAGAGCGCACATTCCTGATGAGGGCCTCTACTTCAATGGTCTTTTCTACCTGTTCCGGTTCAGAAAGAACGTTTATCTTAGCCTGGATAAAGGGTCCTTCATCTTCAAAAGTTTCAATCCTGGCCCGGACCAGGCCCTGGGCTAAAATTCTTATCCGGCCATCAGGCAGCTTCAGCATGCGCATGATAACGGCCACCGTCCCCACCTCGTAGACATCTTCCCGTTTTGGTTCTTCCACCTCCGGGTCTTTCTGGGTCAAGAGCAGAATCAACCGGTTGGTGGACAGGCTGTAGTCAATGGCCGCTTTAGATTTTTCCCGCCCGACATAGAGCGGAGCAATCATAAAAGGAAAGATGACTACATCCCTGAGCAACAGCACGGGCAGCTTCTCAGGTATCTGAAGTTTTTGTTGCTGTTCTTCGGTCAAGCCGTTCATGGCTTCGTCAGATGGACCATCATACTGGGACATCATTTTCCACCTCCACTTTCTTCACTGTTTTTTTTAATTTTTACCTCAATTTCCCTGTTCGCACTCTTAAGTTTCTTGAGGCATATTTTCAGTATTCCATTTTCCAGCACGGCTGTGGTTTTTTCTGTAGAAACCGGGGCCGGAAGAATTATCTCCTTGCTGAAAAAGCCCATTTCCCTTTCCAGCCGGTGAAACTTTATTTTCTCGGCCTTAATCATTTCCTTTTTAAAGCCAGAGATTTCCAGCCGGTTACCGTACTGGATGATTCTCAGGTCCTCAGCGGCCACGCCGGGCACTTCCACTTCCACCACCACTTCCTGTTCTTTCTCATAAACATCCACGGCTGGCTCCCAGTAATAATCAAAAGTTCCCCAGCTTTCCCTTTTGAGCACAATTTCCCGGCTTAACCCTCTTATTTCTGTTTCGGCCTTAAAAATTTTGGCCACTGGACGAATCTTCTTCACCATAGCTGAAATTCCTCAGAAATTCGGTTTGAATTGCTTATTTTTTATAACTTATTTTTCTTTTAACAGGTTTTCCAGTACATGCTTAAATTCTACCACATCTTTAAATTCGCGGTAGACCGAGGCAAACCTGATGTAGGCTACTTTGTCCAGCGACTTTAGCCTCTCCATAACAATCTGCCCGATTTCGGCGGATTCAATTTCTTTATCAGGTCTTTCCTGAAGAATGGATTCAATTTCCTCCACGATTTCTTCCAGCTGACTTATCTGAATCGGCCTCTTTTCACAGGCTTTCATCATGCCGCGCAGAAGTTTCTGGCTGTCAAAAGGCTGCCGCGTGCCGTCCTTTTTCACCACCATGTAGGGTATCTCTTCTACCCTCTCATAAGTGGTAAACCTTTTTTTACAGGACAAACACTCCCGGCGACGCCGGATGGACACGCCTTTCTGGCTTTCTCTGGAATCAATGACCTTGCTTTCAAGAAATCCGCAGTACGGACACCTCATTTTTCTGTCCCTTCTCCCAGGCTTCTCACCTGCATCAGCGTCAACCCACTTTTCCATAATATAACATAACCAAGCACACATGTCACCAGAATCTGGGCTGAATGAATGACGATGGTCATCCCGGCCGCCAGGTTCTGGTCAAGTCCATAAAGAGCGGTCAGCCCCAGTTTGCTGAAATAATCAAACCCGCCGGCCATGCCGGGAGTTGGTATGGAAGCGCCAACCATGGTCAGGAAAACATAGGGCACCGCCAGGAAGTACGGGATTTTCAGCCCGTAAGCCAGGAAAAACACCCAGTAAAAAAAGCTGATTCCCAGCCAGACCACCAGGGACAGAGAAAAATAGCCCAGCAAACGAAAGATAGAATGAAAGAACTTAAGCCCTTCTATGAACTCCAGGCCAAACATTTCCACCCGGCCACGGATTTTTTCCGGGAAGGGTTTGGCCAGGAAGCAGATAACTTTTCTGGCTTTCTCTTTCATAAAATACAGGGTAATGATGAGCAGAAAAAGGACAATGGCCAAGATGACTCCGGCTTTCCCCCAGAAGTACAGATGCTTCAAAGCTTCCGGTCTCCCCTGAAGATAAGAGGAATAGAGAGGCCGGCCCAGCAGGAACAGTCCGAGCAAAAAACAGTTGGCAAACAGGTCAAAAGTCCTTTCCACCACGATGGTGCCAATAAGATAGGGAGTGCTCAGCTTTTCCTTCCTCGCCAGATAAAGGGGACGGACCAGCTCACCCACTCGCCCGGGGAAAAGAAGGGTCACCGTAAAGCCAACCGTGTTAGCTTCTATGGCATTCCACAGCCGTAGCTCTCTCTTTAACGGCCAGAGCAAAAACTTCCAGCGGATAGCCCGGGTAACAAGGTGGAGTGGTATCAGAAGAAAAGTGGCCACCATCAACGGCCCATTGGCCCGTCCCAGTTGATGCCAGGTTTCTGCCCAGTTTACGTTGCGGAAGAAAAACCACAGGAAAACCAGGGTAATAAAAAAAATAACTGCGTAGTTTACGTATTTGCTTTTCATTCTTTCCCTTTTTTTCTTTGGCTTAATTTTATACCACAGAGCCGTAAAACCAGCAAATAACAGCTGAGCTCGGGGCACGGGGTCTTGAAAATTCTCGCAGAATTGGCTATATTTATAGCAACGCTGGGAAGTCGTCCAACGGTAGGACACATGACTCTGGATCATGTTATCTAGGTTCGAATCCTAGCTTCCCAGCCACCTCCCCAAAACCCTCCTTCTTTTATAGACAGGCAGCTCCTCCCCCTCCGGAGCTGCCATTTTTTTCTTCAGAGAAGAAAGTTAAAAAGTTTCCTGGCTGCTGAGGAAACAAAGCCAGGGGTAAAATTCAGTAATAAAAATTTAAAAAAAGTGTTACGAAAAATGGCCAAAGTTTAGAGCCAGTCCCCTTTTTCTAAGGTTTTCTTCCACAAAAGGATAGACCGTCAGCTCTTCCAGCTCCAGGTCAGCACAGCCATAATTGGCCGCCAGAAAACGCTGGAAGCGCTTCAATTCTTCCCTCTCAAACAAATCCTGGTTGATGGCTGGCCAGCACTCCACTCCATATCTCTTCAGGTTTCTCAAAGCTTCCAGGGTGTCCAGAAAGGCTTCCCGCCGGGCGCCGGTGATAACCTGAAACTTATCCCGGTCCGTGGCTTTAAGGCAAACCCTGACCACCAATCTTTTAATCTTACCCAGTTCCCGGCACAGACTGAGGTTCCGTCCGAGAATAAAGCCGTTGGTCTCCAGGATGAAACGCAGTCCCGGAATACTTTCTTGAAGCAGCCTCACTAACTCAATGACATGCTGAAAAGAGGATTCACCCAGAATCGGTTCTGCGCCACTCAGCCTGGCCTGGCGCAGGCCAGTTTTCTTAAAAAGCCTGCTTAAGTTCTCAGCCACTTCTTCCGGAGAATAAAAACGGCCTGCGGCCTCGGGGTGGAGGTGGCGCCGGTAATTCCAGCAGTAGGCACAGAGAAAATTGCAGCCCACCGCATCAGCCGTGATAATACCGCCATAAAACCCGCCCGCCCGGAACCGATAATACCGTCGGCTGAGTCCGGACATGACCAGACCTTCAACTGCAGAGGACCTGGCCTGTGGGTCAAAAGGCAACAGCGGCTCTTCCAAGAGCAATTCCCCAGCCTCAGATTATTTTACTTTTTTATTTTTTTAATTTTAATCTAGTATCCTGGTGCCGGCTTCTACTCTGACCACGTGAATGGCTGGTGCTTTACCGGTCTGTTGCTGGTAATCAGCCGAGACTTTCTCTTTGAAGGTATCCACCGCACCGGCCTCCACCAGGCTTATGGTGCAGCCGCCGAAGCCTGCTCCCATCATCCTGGAGCCGAACACCCCCGGCACCTGCCTGGCAGATTCTACCAGGATGTTTAACTCGGCCGAGCTGACTTCGTACTCGTTTTTAAGCCCCTCGTGGGATTCGTTCATCTTCTGGCCAAAAGCCACGAAATCGTTGTTTTTTAGGTCCAGGCAGGCTTTTTCTACCCTCAGGTTTTCTCTGACCACATAGGCGCACCTTTTCCAGATTACCGGGTCAAATTCCTGACGGTGCGTTTCCAGCATCTCCAGCGTCACGTCCCGCAGGCTTTTAACAGCCGGATAATATTTCTGGAGAATTTTAACTCCTTCTTCACACTGTCTTCTTCTGACGTTGTATTCGGAGGAAGCCAGCTCGCGTCTGACCATGGTATCGCTGATTACCACCCGGACATCTTCTCGTTCAAATGGAAAATACTCAAACTCCAGCGTCCGGCAATCTATTTTCATCACTTTCTTGGCCTGACCATGGAGGTTGGCAAACATGTCCATGATGCCGCACTTGACCCCGACAAACTCGTTCTCTGCTTTCTGAGCCAGTCTGGTCAGGGTTAAAAGGTCGAGACCAAGCTGATAAAGATGGTTCAGAGCAAAAGCCATCCCGCCTTCTACCGCCGCCGAGGAAGACATCCCGCCGCCGATGGGAATGTTTCCGCCAAAAGCCAGGTCAAGGCCTTTTATTCTGTACCCGGCCTTTAAAAATTGCTCCAGCACGCCCTGGAGGTAATCCGGCCAGCGCAGCGGGCTTTTCTGCAGGTGGCTGAGTGTGGTCTCGTAGGACTGGTCAAAATCAAGAGAATAAAAACGGCAAAGTTCATCCTCCCTTTCGGCCACGGCCAGGACCACCACTCTATCCGTAGCGCCGGGCAGCACAAACCCTTCGTTATAGTCTGTATGTTCACCGATTAAATTGATGCGCCCTGGTGAGGCAATCATCACCGGACGGCGTCCATACTTACGAAGAAAACTCTGTCTGACAGATTCTACCAGTTTTTCCATGTTCTCTCCTTGGACCTGATTCCTGATTAAAGAATAAAGAAATATCAGTTTAGGTCAGAAATGTCAAAAACCCAGGCCAAGCCAGCAGACCGAATAGAGTCCGGACTACATGGGCAGTAAAAATCTCAGGGTTAATACCTTTTCCGCTGGTTTCCCCAAAGGGGTGTAGGAAGTATCGCCCGGCCCGCCGATGGATAAATCCGGAAACCACTGCCACCAGAACATACCAGCCAGATAGCTACGGCCAGCTACCATCCTCAGGGCCGCTTCGTAGCACTTTCTCTGGACCACCAGGTCCACCGGTCCGCTTTTCTGCCAGTCCCAAGGGTTCTGCGCCGCTCCTCTGACGCTGCGGTAGCCTATTTCGGTAATGATGACCTTTTTGCCCCATCTGGCAGAAAGAAGCTTTATCTTAAGCAACAATTTCTCCCAGCCCTGGCACAGCTCAGAAACCGAGGGGCTGAGAGATGTGGTTAAGGTGGGATAGAGGTCCAGACCTATGTAATCAAGCTCATCCCAGAACTGCACAGCTTCTGGATTACTCTCCAGCTGGTCGTCAGCATAGACCAGGCGCCCGTTATAAACCTGCCTTATTTCCTGGATGATGGCCCTCCAGTCGGAAAGCCTCCTGACCGTGCCATCCAGTTCACAGCCAACGCAGAATTGTTCCACCTGGCACTGCCGGGCCAGCTGAGCATAATGAAGGATAAACTGGCGGTAGGAAGAAAACCACATCTGCCAGTCAGCCTGGCTAAAATTCGCTCCAATCTGGCCCCTCCAGTGGTTCGGGTCGTTAAGTAAATCCACATGCGGTTTGAGCATGACTTTAAGGCCCAGCTGATGGGCATAGTCTATAATCCCTACCAGCGAATCATCGGCCGGTGTGTTAAAACCAGAATAATCAATGACAGTAGAGTTTATGTTGTCCTGATAGGCGGTTACCAGAAGGGAAATCCAGCGGGCATTGGTCTGTTTTAATCGGGCCAGAGATTCCTGGGCCGCCCAGGTGCTGTAGGCGTTTTTCGTGTAGCCGGTAAAGGAAATGCCTTTCTGAAATTCCCGCGGGGATTTAAGCTGAAGCAGAGAGATGGTTCCCAGACCAAAGAATAAAACCAGTAAAAAAAAGATGGCCCACTCTGCGCTCCTGATTATCTTCCGTCTCATAACCCTTTCCCCCTTTTTCTCTACCATATTTTCCCGGAGATTGTAAAGTGGCCTGATCAGCTAATTTCTTTTTGACAAGGTGTTGACAGGATGTTAATTTATACTTGTAAGCTATAGAAAAGAGAGGGCCAAAATGAATAAAAAATTATGGGCCGCGCTCATCGGCCTGATGATTTTAGCTTCTGCCTGCGGGATAAATTCTCTGCCGTCTAATGACCCCTGGTATGCCAAGCATTACTACATCATGCACGACTACGAACGCGATACTTACAAGCATCTCACACCAGAAGGAAGACTGGAGTTTCAAAAGCTCTTCTGGGAAGCCCGCCAGCCAATAGCCAAAGAACAGTTTGAGAGCCGCCTATCCTACATTGAAAAAGTTTACAAGACCGAAAATCATACCCAGCCCTGGAATACCGACCGGGCCAGAGTTTATCTGCTCAACGGACCACCTGCTTCCATTGACTACAAGCAGAACACAGACTGGGTCATGCAGGCGGTGGAAGCGAGCGGCATCACCGGCGCCCAGGGCGGCATGGACCGCAGCAAAGAAGACATCCAGGCTAACTTAGCTGAAATCTGGGTTTATCCTTACAAGAGCTTTTTTGTTTATTATGTGTTTACTTTTTCCCCGCCCAACACCTGGAAATTAAACCCCTCCACTTTCCAGAATAACAGGTACCTGGAACAGCTGGAAAACATGAACAAAGACCTGGCTTTTCCTCTGAAGGATGAGGAAGATTACAAGGCCAAGCTGAGCGCTTTACCCAGAAAAAAATAAAAGCAGCGCTACGGGGATTCGAACCCCGGTTTGATGGCTGAGAACCACCCGTCCTAGGCCTCTAGACGATAGCGCCGCAGGCAGAAAAAATAGCAAATTATAATTAAACTGTCAATAAACCAGGTGCCGTCGTTACAGCCGGCCTCGTGCCTGGAGCATCTTTCCCACTACCTCTCCTCCGTTTAACCGATAAAGCATGGGCAGCGGGCGGTCAAGCTCTTCTTCATACTCGGGCAGGTTTTCCCAGCGGTAATTAAGTACTCCAGCATAATCAGAAAAGTACTGCCACCTTCTTCTGTTTAAACCCCTGACCATATGGAAATGATTAGCTGGCATGCCCATCTTCACCAGGCTGGCTGGCAGCCGGTCAAAGGTGACAAAGGTGTGGGGCCAGGAATAATTAGAAGCCTGGCAAACTGCTTCAGCCAGTGGTGCGGGAAGTTCCACACTTTCAGCCTCACCTGAAATCATGGTGAACATTCCGCTCAAATCCGAATAAGCCAATCTGCCGGCTAGACCTTTTATGCCTTTCGGCGAGATAAAAGAGACAGAGAAGCCAAGACCGGGGAAATAATATTCTATGGCTTTGAAAAGAAAAGCTTTTTCCGCATAATCCAGCGAAGCTGAACCGGAATTATTGCCATCAATGAAGCCTAACTGCATCCATTTTTCATCCTGGTAAGCACCCAGGTCCAGCTTTAATTCTTCGGCCTTTTTTTTGATTTCCCAGGGTTCATAAACTTTGCGGAAATCCATGAACAGGGTGGGCTGTCCCCCGCTCAGGTAGCAGTAGAAAATCATGGTCAGCAGACCCTGGATGTCGTTTTCCGTAGCGAATGGTATGACTGGCTTTTTACCCGTATGGTCTTCTGTGGAATTAAAAAGTGATTCAGCAATGTCGGCTGTAGAAAGCGGCAGGCCCCGGCGGTCCGAACCCCAGGCTAACTGGCTGGTCCAGCCTCCGCCGATGGCGTTGACCTCTTTGAGGTAATTACGGATGATCAGATAAAGCGCCAGCCCTTCATCCAGTTTTTTCCGGTCTTCTGGCGTCAGAGCCGGTGGCTTGACTTCGTCTTTGCCGGTCAGGACCGCTTTGCGGTATTTTTCTATCTCTTCCGTGTTCGTAAATATGCGGTTTTTGAATTTTTTGTTGATGACCCAGTCCCGCAGGGCTTTCAGCTCTTCCGGGTCATAACCACCTTTTTTCTGGAGCATATCAGCAAACAGCTTCATGGATTCCCGGGTGGACTCCAGGCCAAAGTACTTCCTGGCCGCATGCACGTGGTTCAAAGCTGTTTCCATCTGCATGGAATCAGTATCAATAGCCACAAACCTTTTTCCTCTTAAAGCCACTCTGGTAAGCATGGCATAACCGAGGTCCACAATCTGCTCGGCCGTTCTGGCGTCAAATTCAGGTTCCAAACCGGTTTCCGGCATATGGCCGATGACCATCTGGCACAGACGGCCGGTCTGAGCATAGGCGCCGACCAGAGCGTCAATGCCCACCACTCCAGGCTTAGGCGCGTTATTGCCACCGACACAAGCAAGTGGCGTATCCGCCGGGAAATGGGCAGTGAGAGCCATGGCTGATTTGCCAGGGAAAAACCAGGTGTCCGGGACGATGAAAATCCCTTCCACCCCCGCTTCTTTCATTTCACGGGCGCCAGAATCAGCTGTGGCTTCGGAATCAACCAGGTGAGAGCAATAGAAGATGTTTGGGGCCGTGCCATCGGGCATTCTCAGGTTTCTGGCCAGCAGTCTGGCAGTCATCCGTCCGATGTTAAAAGCCCTGGTCCTTGATTCCTCATCAATCCTCGGGTCACAGGGGACAAAAACTCCCAGAGTGGGGTTGGCTGGATTTTTCTTTCCGATGAATGGCATTTTTACCTCCTGCTTCTGGTTTTTTTATGATTCTTTCTATCTTTCTTTAAAATATTTTCTATAAAGTTATGAAATCTGTTTTCCAGCCAGCAGGAAAAATTGTCTTTAAATGTACTCAATGGTGGCCGGGGGCTTGGAAGTTATCTCATAAGCCACACGCACCACCGCAGGAATTTCTTCGGTTATCCGGCGAGCAATCTTGGTCAGCACATCCCAGGGCAGAGGTGTGGGCTGAGCGGTCATGGCATCCTGACTTTCCACTGACCTCACGATAATGATATGGCCAAACTTTCTCTTGCCCTCAACTATGCCTGTGCCCATGTCGTTCATCAACACGGCAAAAGCCTGGAAAGGCTGGAAGGCGGCCAATTCTTCTTCCACAATTTTCGTGGCTTTACGGACCAGGGCTACTCTTTCAGGTGTAACTTCACCGATAATCCTGGTGGCTAAAGCCGGGCCAGGAAAGGGCATCCTCTTGTACATGTGTTCAGGCAAGCCCAGGACTTTACCCACTTCTCTCACCTCATGCTTGAACAGCTCTTTTAAAGGCTCAATGACTTTAAAACCGAAACCCTTCTCCGGGTCAATGCCAATCTGCTCCAGGATGTTATGCTGGGTCTTGATTCCGCCTTTAGTTTCAATGATGTCCGCGGCAATCGTTCCTTGAATCAGGAATTGAGCCTTGCTCTTTAAGACCTCCCGGCCAAAAACTTTGTAAAAGGCATACCTGAAGGCTTTACGTTTCTCTTCCGGGTCCACTTTTCCTTTAAGGGCTTCAAAAAATTCATTGTGGGCATCAACAATTTCCAGCTCTATGCCTAACCTCTGGAAAGCTGCTTTCACTTCCTGAGGTTCATTTTCTCTCATTAACCCGTGGTCAATGAAGACAATCTTTAGCTGGGGTCCAAGAGCTTTGTGCGCCAGGATGGTGGCCACAGCGCTGTCTACACCTCCAGAAAGAGCGGAAATAGCTTTGCTGGAGCCGACTGTTTTCTTTATTTCTTCCACCTGTTTTTCTATGAATTTTTTTGCCTCCATGACCTCCTCCTTTAACAAAAGCTTGAGTTAAAATCATACAACAAGACAAGGAACCAAGTCCAACAGGAATTTTAGAAAAAAATAAAAAAAATTTTTGAAAAATAAAACTTTTTTGTTGATTTTTTCCGAAAAATGATGAATATTTAAATCAGAGATTGTAAAAGAGGAGGGCCTCCATCCAAGGCGTAAGATGTGCTGGAGAAGGACGCCCCCCGAGAGTCCTTCTCCCAGCCCTCCTCGGGAGCAGCTTCTAACCTTTTAGTCGTGATTCCAGAAAAAAAATTGAATCTTTATCTTTATTTTTTTACCCGGGCTGGGTGTGATTTTCCCGGCTATAAACTGATGTCCACTCAACGGGAAGGAGCAAAAACCCACCGCTACCTGACCAGGCCAGGAAGGGGCAAACTGACTTAACACAACAGCCAAAGGCCAGAGCAGTTAAGGGAATAAATCCAGGAAAAATAAATTAAAAACCAGGCAAATCAAATTGGGTCTCAGCCAGCGCCGCCCAGGGCACTCCCCTGTATGCGGTTCTTTTGCCGCCGGGTATTTGAATTAAAGCTCCCTGAGTGCTAAAGTTTATATGTTCAAAAAACATGAAACCCTTAAAACTTAACATCTCCGGCGTAAGAGGTATAGTCGGGCAAACCATTACTCCAGAGCTAGTGGTTGATTTCTGCTGTGCTTTTGGCACCATGATTCCACCCGGACCGGTCCTCGTCGGACGGGATACCAGGACTTCAGGCCTGATGCTGCAGGAAGCAGCCACCGCGGCCCTGATGTCCACCGGTCATGAAGTTATTGACCTGGACATCTGCCCGACGCCCATCATTCAGTTTCTGGTGAAAAAATACCGGGCTTCTGGAGCCGTGTCCATCACCGCGGGCCACAACACCGCCGAATGGAACGCCCTGAATTTCATCAACGCTCAGGGAACTTATCTTAACGAATTCCAGGGTACTGAACTTCTGGACCTGTACCACCTGGGTAAATTTGCCTTAAAGAAAATAAAAAAGTCGCCGGCTCTGATTCATGAACTAAACAGCGAAGAAATCTACTTCAACTGGCTGCTTTCTAAACTTAAAGTTGAAGAAATAAAGAAAAGTGCTCTGAAAGTGGTCGTTGACCCCTGCAACGGCGCTGGTTCTAAACTGGTGAGCCGCTTCCTGAATTATCTTGGCTGCCAGGTCATCGCCGTTAACGACCTGGGCAATGGATTTTTCCCCCATGACCCGGAGCCCCGGCCGAGAAACGCCGGGGAACTGTCTGCCCTGGTCAAGGCCACCGGGGCCGCGGTTGGTTTTCTGTTGAACAGTGACGTCAGCCGGATTTCACTGGTGACTGAAGAGGGCGAAACTCTTTCTGAAGAATATACCCTGCCGCTGGTGGCTGATTACTGGCTGAAACGCCAGCCTGGACCGGTGGTCACCAACCTTTCCACTTCCCGAATGATTGAGGAAGTGGCCAAAAAATATGGGGTTAAGGTCAGCCGCACCAGAGTCGGTCAATCAGCCATCATCCAGGCCATGTTTCAGGAAAATGCGGTGCTCGGCGGAGAAGGAAGCGGAAGCGTAGCCATCAAAGATTTTCAGCCGGCCTTTGACGCATTTCTGGTCCTGGGCCTTATTCTGGAAAGACTGGCGACAGAGCAAAAATACCTTTCAGAGCTGGTCGGTGAGCTCCCAAGGTACCATATCGTCAAAGACAAAGTGGTCTGCCCACCGCACCGCCTCCATTCCCTGGTGGCGGAAACCAGAAAGCTATTTCCGGGGGCGGAAATAAATTCTCTGGATGGCCTGAGGGTGGAAAAAAAGGACCTCTGGATACACATCAGGGCTTCAGCTACCGAGCCCTTGATCAGAATCATTGCTGAAGGTTCCTCAGCCAGCCGGGTGCGGCAGGAAGTGGACCGGGTGGTTTCCTTTTTAAACCGGATGATAGGGTAAGAACATGCGGCAGCAGCTTCCGTTAAAAATAAGCGTTTCTGGGTTGCGCGGCATCGTCGGGGAAAGTCTCACCCCAAAACTGGCCGCCAGGTTTGCCTCAGCTTTCGGCACCTACCTTGGCCAGGGCCAGGTGCTGGTGGGCCAGGATTCCAGGCCCTCAGGCCTGATGCTGAAAAAAGCCGTTATCTCCGGCCTGCTGGCCACCGGCTGCCAACCGGTTGAGGTGGGCATTCTGCCGATACCAACCATTCTTTTCCTCACTAAAGAAAAACAGGCGGCTGGAGCCATCATTGTTACCGCCAGTCATAACCCCCTGGAGTGGAACGGGCTTAAGTTCATAGGTCCGGAGGGGCTTTATCTGAAATCATCCCAGGTGGAAGAATTTCTGGACATATTTCACCAGGGGGAATTTACCTACGTTCCTGCCGACCGCCTTAAACACGTCCTGCAGGAAAAACAGGCTGGGCAGCTGCACCTGGAAAAAATTTTTAGCCGCCTCAAAGTCAAAGCTATCCAGAAGCGGCGCCTGCGGGTGGTGGCTGACTGTGCCAACGGTGCCGGGGCTACCCTCCTGCCACAGTTTCTGGAGCAGCTCGGCTGCGAAGCCATCTTCATCAACACTGAACTTTCCGGCCGCTTTGCCCATCAGTCAGAGCCCACCCCGGAAAACCTTAAAGGACTCTGCCAGAAGGTAAAAGAATACCAGGCCGACCTGGGTCTGGCTCAGGATGCTGATGCTGACCGGCTGGCTCTGGTGGATGAAAAGGGCCGTCCGCTCGGCGAAGACATGACCCTGACCATCGCCGTAGCTCACCTGCTCAGCAGAAAAAGGGGTCCGGTGGTGGTTAACCTCTCAGCTTCTATGGTCATAGATGACCTGGGGAAAAAGTACCGGGTGCCAGTTTTCCGCACAAAAGTCGGAGAAATAAACGTGGTAGAAAAAATGCTGGAAGAAAAAGCGGTCATCGGCGGTGAAGGAAACGGCGGCGTTATCTGGCCTGAGGTTCATCCCTGCCGCGATTCTTTTACAGCCGCCGGTCTGGTGCTGGAAGCGCTGGCCATTTCCGGCCAGAAGCTTTCTGAGTTAGCCGCCAGCTTCCCCAGATATTTCATGGTCAAGGAAAAAATTTCCTGCCCCACTGAACTTGCTTACCGGGTAGTCCTCAACCTGAAAAACAAATACGAAAAAGAAGGTGAAAACATATCCACCCTGGACGGGTTAAAAATCCTCTGGTCTGACTCCTGGGTTCATTTGCGGCCTTCCAACACCGAGCCCATCATCAGAATCATCGCTGAAGCCCGGAACCAGCTTAAGGTGAAAAAACTGGTGGAGCGCTTCCGCCGGGAAATAAAAGAGACCATCAAAAAACTTTCTTGAGCTCTCTCTTAACCATCGAAACATCTCCGGCAGGCAAAATATATTTCGCCAATTCAAACGTTAAGGTTATAATACTTTCTTAACCTGTTTTTTTAATTTTTCTCCTGGAAAACCGAGAAAGAAATTTAACGAGCAATGAGGTCTTTCATGAAAAAACAATTGCTTAAGACAATTTGCCTAATTCCTACTATTTTAGTAGTATTTTCTGCCCTGCTGCCGGCGGCCCAGAGCCCGGCCACCCAGGAACGGTGGCTCCCAGGCTACAGCCGCACCATCCGCAGCGAGAAAATCATGTACCATTCACCTTATCCCGGACAGCTCCCGGCTCTTCTGGTCAGAGCCACAGATGGCACCATGGTGGCCGAATGGCTGACGCAGGAAATCCCGGCCGGTTTTTCTGAGCCGGAAGCTACTTTTGTCCTGCTGGCTGGTATGGCCACCAACAAGGGCAGCCATAAATTTTTCCTGAGTGTAGATGACCGCTCCACCCTGACCTTTACCACAGCTCCTGATTCCAGCCGCCGACAAATCCAGGTGAAAAATTCCGATGGCCTCAGCTTATCCTTTGACACAGCTCTGGTGGACCAGTTTGACGAATTGTTTGGCTACTTCTTCCTTAAAGTTCCCTCCAGGTTTTTGACTCCCGGGAAGCCACTCCGTTTGAAGCTGACTGCAGAAAAAGGTGGAAGTCCTGACTGGGTGATGATTTTTGAGTACCCGCTGACTGCCTGGGCCAGGCTAAAAGCTCTGCCGGCTCTGCGGCGCACGACACCCGCCACCCAGCCTCTGCTTTTAGAAATAAGCCATCCTGACCGACCGGTTAAAGTTCAGGTTAACATTCTTTCTGCTCCCAACCTGTCCAGGAAGAAAAGCCTGCTGCTGGAGTTAAAGACTGGATACAACCAGGTTTTTCTGGACCTTCCGGAGGTCAGAAAACCCGAGCCAGTAAAAGTCAGCGTTGTGGCCGGACATAAAGAGCTTTTTTCTGCCACCAGCCTGCAGAAGCATGTTCGTCCCTTAGAATTCTGGTTTATCCCCCATTCCCACCTGGACATCGGCTACTCAGATTATCAGCCGGTGGTGGAGAAAAAACACTGGGAAAACCTGGAAAAGGCCATAGAACTGGCTGAAAAAACCAGCAACTACCCGGCGGAAGCCAGGTTCAAGTGGAACGTGGAGCAGCTCTGGGCCGTGGAAACCTACCTCCGCCAGGCCAGCCCGGAAAAGAAACAGAAATTTTATGAAGCCGTGAAAAAAGGCTGGGTTGGACTTCAGGCCACTCTGGCCAACGAACTTACCGGACTCTGCCATCCAGAAGAACTTCTGGAATGGACGGCCTTTGCCCGCCAGCTGGAAAAGGAAGGTCTGCCTCCCGTTAAATCGGCTATGATTACAGACATTCCCAGTTACAGCTGGTCAGTGGTCCCGGCTCTGGCTCTGGCCGGGGTCCAGTACTTTTCCAGCGGACCCAACTACATGCCCATGCTGTTTGACGGTGGCGACCGCGTGGGCTGGGCGTTAAAAGCCTGGGCGGACCGTCCTTTCTACTGGGTTTCTCCTTCGGGCCGGGAAAAAATTTTGTTCTGGATGGCCGGCCGGGGATATTCCTGGTTCCATGGCCTGCATCTGGGAAACTTCACCCCGGCCAAAAAACGGGAAATCCTGGAGTATGCAGCTGAACTGGAAGCAGCCAATTACCCTTATTCCCTTGTCCAGGTCAGGTACACCGTCGGCGGCGATAACGGTCCGATTGACCCGGCTCTCCCGGATGCGGTTAAAGCCTGGAACGAAGAGTTTATTTCTCCGAAGATAGTCATAGCCACCACAGAAGAATTGTTCAGTGAGCTGGAAAAAAGACACGGTTCAGTCATTCCGGCCGTACGTGGTGATTTTTCACCCTACTGGGAAGATGGAGCCGCCTCCACCGCCAGAGAAACCGCGGCCAACCGTAACTTGAGCCACCGGCTGCTGCAGCTGGAAACGCTTTTTGCTCTCCTTGCGCCCGATAAATTTCCGGCTTCTGATTTTTACGAAGCCTGGCGCCACGTGGTTCTCTTCCACGAGCACACCTGGGGAGCCCATGATAGCATTTCTAACCCTGAGGGAGAAAATGCCGTAAAACAATGGGCTTACAAAAAGAACCTCTTAACCACCGCCGAAAACCTGACCGGTGGCCTGGAAACCAACCTGAAAAAGCTTTATGCCAGGGAGCAGCCGGCTGAAACCACGGCCCTGGATGTTTTTAACACCAGCTCCTGGGGAAGAAGTGACCTTGTCTTTATTCCAGCAGACATAAGCGCCGGGAGGGACCTGGTTTTAAGGGAAGATGGTCAAAGGCTGGTTTCCCAGCGCTTAAGCGACGGAAGACTGGCCGTCCTTGTCCCGGGTCTTCAACCTTTCTCCGGCTTGAGAATCTGGCTTAAACCAGGAAGTCCCCGTGAGGAAGGTCAGGCCCGGGCCGAAGAATGCACGCTGGAAAACGACGAGCTGAAATTAACCGTGGACCCAAAAACAGGCGCCATTTCCAGCCTGGTCTGGAAAAAAGCCGGTCACGCTCAGCTGGTGGACACCAGAAAATTTCCCGGCCTGAATCATTATCTCTACGTTCCCGGCACAGACCCGACCAAAGCTCAACCAGCCAGAATAAAAAAAGTGGAAGTTCTTGACCGTGGACCTCTGGTAGCTTCTCTTCTCCTGGAATATGAGGCACCTGGCAGCCAGAGCCTGCGCACCATCATCCGTCTTAATTCCTCAAACAACCGCCTGGAGTTTGACAACCTGTTTGATAAGACAAAAATCAGAGAGAAAGAAAGTGTTCATTTCACCTTTCCCTTTGATTTTGAACCTGCTGAAGTGAAGTTGGACCTGGGCTGGGGACTGGCTAACCCCTTTTATGAGGAAATCCCGGGAGCCTGCTTTGACTTCTTTTCCATCCAGAAATCAGTGTACCTGATTAAACCTTACCAGAGTCTGGTCTGGGTCTCCCCTGATGTTCCGCTGGTGGAAATTGGCGAGATAACCGATGAAAGAAAAGTTGAGGGATACTCCCGGATTTGGAAACGGGAATTGCTGCCTTCTACCACTCTCATTTCTTATGCCCTGAACAATTACTGGCACACCAATTACGTGGCTGAGCAGGGCGGGCTGATAAGACTGCGTTATTATTTAATTCCCGAACTGAGCATGGACCTGGCTACTCTCAAGAAAAAAAGCCTGGAAGCTCTGGAGCCATTGCTGGTCCTGCCCGCCGGGACAAACACCCATCCGCCTGCGGCCGGCCTGAAGGTGGAATCAGAGCGGGTAGTGGTCACCAGGTTCAAGCCCACGTTTGATGGGCATGGCTACCTCATCCGCTTCTACAACGTCTCTGGCCGGCCGGCTGAATTAAAGCTGAGCGGCTCCTGGGTGGAAGGGAAAAAAGTTTATCTGTCGAATCTTAAAGAAGAAAAAGTTAAACCCGCTGAGTTACCGTTTACCCTTTATCCCTGGGAAACAGTAACTTTGCGAATTGAACGATAGTTTATAAAATAAAACTGATTTTTAAAGGAGGTCAGCATGACCCGGGAAAGAAGATTTTCTCCTTCACTTTTATCCATAGCGGCTTTGCTTCTGATGGCTTTACCGTTGTCCACACCTGGACTCCTGGCCCAGTACTGGCCGGGTATGGAAGCAGAGAAAAGGCTCTCGGTCAGAGCCTTGCCAGAAACCACCATGACGCTCACGGATTGGTTTATCCAGTCTTCCAAAAAAGTCCAGGGAGACGGCCAGACCCTTTCCCGGCCCGGGGTCATGATTGACCGCTGGTACCCGGCGCGGGTACCTTCCACGGTTCTGGGCACCCTGGTAGACAACAATCTTTATGATGATGTTTTCTTTGGCAAAAACCTGGACCTTATCAACCCGGAAGATTTTCAGGCCTCCTGGTGGTACAGGACAGAGTTTCTGCAGCCGGTTTATCCCGGGAAAAACACGGCCCTGTTAGAACTGGATGGTGTAAATTACCGGGCCAACATCTGGCTCAACGGCCAGAAGGTAGCTGACGCTTCGGAAATATTTGGTGCCTTCCGCCGTTTCCGTCTTGATATCTCTAAATTCGCCAGGCCTGGTGAAAAAAATGTCCTGGCCATTGAAGTTATCCCCCCGGTCAAAGGTGAACCATCTATCGGCTTTGTGGACTGGAACCCGGCTCCTCCTGACCGGAGCATGGGGCTGTGGCGGCCGGTCCGGGTCCGCCTGGTTGGGGAGGTAGCTATCAACGATCCATTTGTCCAGACCAGGCTGGACACTGCCTCTTTGAAAGAAGCCAGGCTGACCTTTTCGGCGGACCTGCAGAATTATTCAGAAAAACCGGTCACCGGCACACTGAGGCTGGAGGTGGAAAACATCCGCCTGGCCCAGGAAGTCAAGCTTGAACCAAAGGAAACTAAGAGGGTCATTTTTTCTCCAGAAAAATACCAGGAACTGGTGATTAAAAACCCGAGAGTGTGGTGGACGCACGACCTGGGAAAACCAGAGCTTTACTTAGCCGCCATGTCTTTTAGCAGAAAACTGGAAGCGGGTGAGAAAAAGCCAGAGCAAAAACCTGAGCCAAAAGTGGAAAAGGAAAAAAGCCAGGAAGAAAAACTCAGCGACACGGAGAAAAAATGGGGAAAAGAAAGAGAAAGCACCAAACCTCTGCCCCAGTTTAAAGCTCTGGAACCAATCTCTGACTTTAAAATTTTTCGGTTTGGCATCCGGGAGGTCAAAGATTATCTGACCCCTGAGGGCTACCGCGGTTACCTGCTCAACGGACGTAAAATCCTGATTCGGGGCGGGGGTTGGACTGACGACCTTTTTCTTAATAACCGGTCTAAAAAACTAAGAGCCGAGCTTCTCTACGCCCGTCACCTCAACCTGAACGCCCTGCGGCTGGAAGGCTTCTGGGGAACCTCTGAGGAAATGTACAACCTGTGTGACGAACTTGGCCTGCTGCTCATGGTCGGCTGGAGCTGTCACTGGGAATGGGAAAATTACCTGGGTAAGCCAGCTGACCCAAAATTTGGCGGCATCATCAGTCCTGAAGACATGGACCTGATAGCGAAATCATTTCGCGACCAGGTGAGATGGCTCCGCAATCACCCCAGCATTTTTGTCTGGGCTCTGGCCAGCGACCTGGTACCAAAACCAGAACTGGAGAAAGAATACCACCGCCTTCTGGCCGAAGAAGACCCTACCCGGCCCTTCCTTAACTCTACTGGAACCAGAGTCAGCCCGGTCAGCGGTCCGTCTGGAGTTAAGATGAACGGACCTTACGACTGGGTGCCACCAAACTACTGGTATGAAGACAAAAACAACGGCGGAGCTTTTGGCTTTAATACTGAGACCGGTCCAGGACCGCAGGTGCCTGTGCTGGAAAGCCTGCGGAAGATGATACCGGAAGAATCACTCTGGCCGCCTGATGAGACCTGGAATTATCATTGTTCCAGGGGCATGTTTAAATCGCTTGACCGCTATCACGAAGCCATGAAAGAAAGGCTGGGCTGGCCACAGAACATAGAAGAATACGAGCGTAAAGCTCAGTTCCTTAATTATGAAGGAACCAGAGCCATGTTTGAAGCTTTTGTGGCCAGAAGGTATAAAGCCACCGGCGTTATCCAGTGGATGTATAACTCCGCCTGGCCCAAGCTCTGGTGGCAGCTCTATGATTATTTCCTGATGCCAACGGGAGCTTTTTACGGGGTGAAAAAAGCCTGCCAGCCACTTCACCTGATTTATGATTATGAAACGAAAGAAGTAGTGGCCTCCAACCTTTCCGCGGCAAAAGCAGAGAAACTTAAAGCTCTGGTCAGGCTTTATAATTCGCGGCTTGAGGAAAAATACCGGCAGGAATTCCCCCTCTCCCTTGAGCCAGACAGCATGGTCAGTCTGACCAGAATTGATTTACCGGAGGCCAGCGAACCACTCTATTTTCTTGACCTCAGGATAATCGGGGAAAAGAACGCGCTGGTGGACCAGAATTTCTACTGTCTGCCTCCGGCTCCTGACCTGCTTGATTTTGAGAAAACGACCTGGTTTGTCACCCCGGTTAAAAAATACGCTAATTTGCAGATGCTGAATAATCTGCCCCAGGCCAAAGTCAATTATCGCTGGAAGGTGGAAAGCGATTATCCGGTGCGCAAACTGACGCTGGAGCTGGAAAACGTTTCGCCGGCTCTGGCTTTTAACCTGGAAATCAAGGTCTTTAAAAGGTTGAGACAGAATTCTGTGGTGCCCATCTTTCTGGATGATAATTACCTCACTCTTCTGCCCGGTGAAAAAAGAACAGTGCGCGGCTTTTTCTTTGAGGACGACCTGGAAGGCGACGAGGTGGAAATCCGGGTGAACGGGTGGAATGTTAAAGCCGAAGAACAGAAGAAATTAAAGTAGAGAGTTAGCCGTTTCCCCGGTGGCTAAATGTTTATTTTTTCTTCAGAGAATTAACCAGCTCCTTTAATTTTTCCTGGTCCGGTTTAAGAGACAGCGATTTTTCCCAGACGGCCAGGGCTCTGTCTTTCTGCCCCAGCTGGTAATAACAGGTGCCCAGAAAATTGAGCACATCCAGGCTGGTGCCAAAGCGTTCAAGGTAAGTCTCATAATAAACCGCCGCCCGAGCATAATCATTGAGCATCTGATGGGCCTGCCCCAGAAGCGCATAAACCTCAGCCGGAGCCTGCTCCCCGGCCAGAGGAGAAAGAAGCTCTACTACTTTTTTATAATCAGCCAGCCGGAAGAGGACGCTGGCATAAGCAACAGTGGCCCGCTCATCGGGTCTGATTTCATAAGCCTGCTTTATCTTCTTCAGAGCCTCTTCTACCTGTCCTTGGTTTAAACGCTGCAGGCCGGTCAGGAGCAGACCATCAGCCGGTTCCAGCTGGCCCCGGGTAATGATTAACGGCCTGGGCAGGGCCTTAAGGGCTGAGATCTCAAAATCTACCCGGCGCACCTCCCGCACCTGGCCCTTTTCCAGGAGCTCTAACTTCAAGGAATAATAGCCTGGTCCATAAGAGTTGAGCGGTAGAGAATAATATATGAAAGATGTTTCATATAAATTTTTCTGGTCCAGGTATTGCTCTAAAACAGACTGGTCTTCACGAAGAAGATGCAAGCGGAAAGACAAGTCCTGACCCTCCTCCTCTTTCAACCTTTGAAGCGGAAGGCCCAGGACCAGGGTTTCGGCCGGGACAAAAGATTTTCTGGCCTGGACAAAAAACTCCCAGCCCGCGGCTCGGAAAGGCTGGACGGCCGAGCCCCCTTCCACCTTCCGGCTGTCAAAAGCCAGAACCGGCTGGCCCAACCTTCTGGCTTCCTCGGGGCCCGGGAGAACAAGCTTTGAAGAACAGGAGGAAAATTCCTTGGACAGGGGGTTTTTTACCAGAAGGTCAAAGTTGTATTGACCGGGTATGAGAGGAAAAACATCCTGTACGGCCACGGTCCTCTGTCCCAGCTCAGAAAGCTGAGCCTGGGTGAGCTTCACGGGAATGGCCTTTTCAAACTGATAGACAGTCCTTCCCTGAGCGTCAGAAACACGGCCGTTTAGGTCAAACTGAATAAGGTAGCCATCACTCACGGGTTGCACAGAAACCTTGGCCGGCTCAAAAGAATAACTGACCAGGTAGTTTCCAGACCCGTCAGGATAGGCCCAGACCTCAAAATCAGCCTTCACGTAGTTGGTGCTGTAATCAACTTCAATAATGTCTTTGTACTTAAACCAGGCTTCAGCGTAGCTGTCTTCCACCCGACGCTGCGGTAAAGAAAAGATGGTGGCCAGAAGTTTATTGGAAGAAAGGTTTATCACTCCTGGTTCCATACGCTCGCTGGGAATGAGGCTCAACGACTGCTCGGCCAGGTTGGGCGAAAGCTGGTATAGCCGCTGGTAAGCATCGCGAGCATCAGCCGCATTGTACATGTAGTCAGCCACCAGGGCCTGCGGTCCATGGTCTGAGGGCGAGTAGATTACGTACTCGCCGGTCCCTTCTTTTTTAAAAAATATGATGTTAAACCCGGCGGGCAAACCGAGGGCCGGGTCGCCATAATAGAACCACACCTGAGTGGGATAAACGCCCATGAGGTCTTCGTATTTTTCTATGTTATTGGGAGGTCCCAGGATAATGTAGATGCGCCCCTGGTCAGTTTTCCAGCCGGGCTTTCCGGTACCGCGGCCAAAATACTGGTTGGCATAATTCAGACGGCGGTAGTGTTCTTCCCGAAACTCATTCCGTTCCGTTCCTGGCGTGGGGTCTCTTTGCTTCCAGAAATTTTCTATGAACAGGTCGCGTTCCCGGTCATTTTTTAGCCTGAGAAAAACTTCTTTTTCTCGCGGGGTAATGATATAAACCACTTCCTCTTCCAGCCATTTCCGGTATTTTTCCGGCAAATCAGCGGCCAGAAGCGAGGTGGCCATCACCAGAAGCAGCCAGCTTCCGGTCCATCTTAAAAAGGCTTTTTTTTCCAACCACTTCCTATGAATGAACCCTGACCTCATCATGCTTGAATTATACCCTACTGGCTTAAAACAAACAAAAAAAAGGGGCGTCCGGAAAACCAGGACGCCCCTTTTGTCGTTCTTCCTCTTAGAACTCGAAGCTGAAATTCAGCCGAACTTTTCTTGAAGGATAGGTAATACCGGAAACGCGGCCAATCTGCGGCTCAATCGCTCCGCCATAACCAGCGTTGACCACCGCATGCTCGTTGAACAGGTTGAGAATATCCACGGCCAGACGAACTTGAGTAGCGCCCCTCAGGCGGAAAGCTTTATCCAGCCTGAGGTCCACCACTTTTTCATGTGGCAGATACCAGGGTTTGGTCGGGTCAATGGAAACGATGTAGTTATCGCCCGTGTTGACCACCAGTCCAGCCGGGTAACCCCACTGCGTGATTACCGGGTAGGTTTCCAGCGGCCAGAGCGGACGACCGGAGTTGTAGCGGAAGCGCAGACCTAAATCAACCTCAACATAAGGGATGCGGTAAGAGCCGGACAGCTTGAACTCAAATTTCTGGGTGTGCGGCAGAGGCCCTTTCATGTTGTTGATGGTCTGGTTTAAGCCGGCCAGGAAGGTGGTATCCATGACCATGGGGCCTTCAAAGTTAAAGTCCTGGCGCACCGACCTCATGGCCATGCCGTCGGACCAGGAGAACAAAGCAGAAGCCAGCATCTGCCATCTGTTGGAATAACGCTTGTTAAGCATGAACTGTAAGCCCTGGTACAGTCGCCGCGGTTTTATGCCATCAATCGTCGGCATGTTCTGCACCTGATAATCTAGATGGGAACCTATCCAGCCTACGTCTGCTCCATTAATTTCTCCGTCTTCGTTATAGTCCTTGAGCACAACGCTGTACAGCGAAACCGTTTCTCCGTACCGAGTGGTGTAAGATTTCCTTTCGTACTCAAAAGGTTGCTGAGTCTCTCTGTTCAGCGGCCAGTTAACGAAGATATGGCCGGTTCTCTTCCAGATGTAAGTAGCACTCAAAGACAGGTCCTTTATCAGTTCCCGTTCCAGGTTAAGAGTTATCTGGTCGGTATACTGGTCCTTGGTGCCGTCTTTAACTTTTAACTGCCAGGAATAATCAGTGGTCTGGTACTCCTGCCACCAGTCTGGTCTGGAATTCGGGTCCAGGTAGGTATCTCCGTGAAGCAACCTGGCGGCATAGATGACCTCGTTATCATCAACGTAATCATTACTATTGAGGTCGATAATGTCGAAAGGAATGTTGTAGAAAAGATAATGGATGTTGGCCACCGGCATATCAGGCCCAAACCTTCTCAAGTACTCAACACTGAGCGGCAGGTAATAGCGGCCATAGCTGACGCGGAAAATGGTTTTCATATCCCTGGTCAGGGCATAGGTTATCCCGATTCTGGGTGAAAACAGCTTAAAGTCAAAAATGTTGCCAGTGCCCTGTCTCTCCCGCAGCACCTTAAGGCCTCCGTTGATGTCTTCCGGTTTGGTCACATATTCGTAGACCTTACCCTTGCCGTACTTGGTGGTCATGCGGTCAAAACGCAGGCCCAAATTAATAGTCAACCTCTTAGCCGGCGTCCACTGGTCATCAAAGAAGAAGCCCATCTGGTTAGCCGTCCTGACCGTCAAGAAAGGATTAAGCCAGGTCTGCCTGTTGTAGAAAACCAGACCGGTAGCTCCATACCAGCTTCTCAGATAATTGATGTTCCTGGTCCAGGGCGCTGGGTAAGCAAAGTTGGCATAATTCTGGAAATAACCACCCAGCCAGTTGCCACGGCCGAGAGTATACTGGACACCGAACTTAATATCATGTTCACCCAGGAAGTTTTCGGCGTAGTAGGACATGTCTGCCTGGAAGGTATTACGGCTTGATTTCTGAGATTCCACGTAGGGGAAGTTACCGTTAACCCCGTAAGTCTGCCACTTCCACCAGTTAATATAACCTGGATGGTCAGGAGCGTTAGCCGGGATGAACGGCTGGTCATCTCTCCAGAAGCCTAAATACTTTACGGTGAAGACCGTTTTTCCGGTAGCCATCCATTGCCACTGAGCGGAAAGGCTGTTGGTGCTACTGTTCTGACCATAGGTCATGGTGTCATCCCAGTGCGGATCCCAGGTCCAGCCGTCGCCTTTGTTCCTCTCATAATGATAGGCCACCCAGGCTCGATGATTGGCCCAGGGTTCAGTAGTTATCTTGATGTCTCCAAAACGACCCCAGTAGCGGTTTGGTACGGGCCAGAAGGGTGTCTTTGATTCGCTGCGGATGTAATCTGCACCACCGTAGAACCAGACTTTATCCTTCTTGATGGGGCCTCCGGCCGTGAAGTTAAACTCATATTCCTTGGTGTTCTTGTTAAGAATGTCATCACCCGGGCCGATGTACAATTTTTCTCCATACGGTCCCAAATCACCAAGGATAACTGGCTCTCCGGGATTCTTGGGCTTAGGCTGGTTGTCGGCGATCCATTTTTTGGGCGCGCCGTAAACGGAGAAATTTCCGTGAAAATCATTGCTCCCAGACTTGGTCAGAACGTCAATAGCCACACCGGAATAGCTTCCGTATTCGGCTTTGGAACCAAGAGCAATAACTCTCACTTCTTCCACAGTGTTGTAGTTAACGTTTACCAGTGAACCATAAGCAGCTGACCGGGGGTTGGTGGTGTTAACACCGTTAACCAGGAAGACGTTTTCGTTAGAAGCACCACCGTAAGCATTGGGGCTCGGCAGCCAGCTCCCATCTTTACCCTGAGAGACCATACCTGGCGTGCTCAGAGCCAGGTCATAAAACGCATCACGGCTGGTCGGTAACTTGGCCAGCAACTCACTCTGAAGGTTGGTGGCCACGGTGGAAGTTTTGGCATCCACCACCGGCCCGGCGGCTGTGACCGTGACCGTTTCTTCCAGGCGTCCCATTTCCATCCGGACATCAACCACTACAGACGAACCAGCGGTGATGACGATGTTTTCTTGTTTGGTAGTCTTAAAACCCTGGAGTGAAGCTGTCAGAGTGTATTTGCCAGGGGGCAAGTTCATAAAAACATAAGAACCGCGGGCTGAAGTCTGGGTCGCCCGCTTTCCACCCATCAAGGCCGGGCTGGCAATTTCTACAGTGACACCTGGAAGAGGGGCTCCCTCTTCATCCACCACAGTTCCGGTTAACTTTCCGTATTCAATGGTCTGTGGCCATAAAGCAGGAGCCATAAGCAGGATGACTAAACAGAAGGGAATGATTTTAAATCCATAGATCTGAAAAATTCTCATTTTTATCCCTCCTCACCAAAAAACCTGTTACCTTCCCCCACTAAAAAAGCAGGGGGCACCCTCAAGCCATCTTGTTTGAATACCCCTTTCCCTTCCCACCTCCTTTCCTATAAATTTTGTGGGATTTGATTATATTATCAAACCGCAGAAAAAAATTTGTCAAGAAAAAAAAAGGGGTAATTATCCGGACTACCCTCCTCATTTTTTAATCTGCGATTTTAGGGCCGAGATAAAATTATCCAGCATTTTTATCTTTTCCGGGTCTTTACTCAACGACCGGGCTTTTTCCAGGTATTCAACGGCTCTGGCCAGCTCCCCTTTATTCACATAACACCTGGCCACCATTTCCAGGGACTCCACATCTTCAGGATTGGCCGCCAGGGCTTTTTCAAAATAGCTCAGGGCTTCATCAACTTTATTCTGCCCGAATAGTATCAGCCCCAGGTTGTAAAGATTGGCTCCGTTGCTGGGGTCCAGCTCCGCTGACTTTTTGTAGTAAACCAGAGCCTTATCCAGGTCGTTTAGACTCTGATAACAAAAGCCAAGCTGCTGATAGGCCGGGGCAAATTCCGGCGCCAGCTCCGTCACCCTGGTGAGTTCCACCACAGCTTCTTGGTAGCGGTGGAGACGGCCAAGAGCCACACCGGTGAGGTAACGGACGTTGGGGTCATCGGGGAATTTGGCTTTTAAGTCTAAAAGCTGTTTCAGTGCTCCTTCCAGGTCGTTCTGTTTAATCTTCTCCATGGCCTGAGCCAGGCTCTGCTGGGCTTCTTTGGCCTGGGCCGCGGCTTTTACTTTCTCGCTGGAAGCCAGGACGATGGTCTCAATTTCCACTTTTTGCATTCTTTCCTGTGGTTGGGAAAAATCCCACTCAAAATTTCTGGTTTCAAAGCCGTCCTTCTTAACCGTGACTTCATAGCGAGCATGAGGTAAACCAGAAAGTACAAATTTTCCGGACTTGTCAGTTTTCACCCGGTAGCTTCTGGCTGTGCCCGGGTCCTTGAGGATAATTTCCACACCTGGCAGCGGGTTTTTTTCGGTATCCACCACCAGACCAAAAAGATGGTATTCCCGGTACTGAGCCAAAACGGAAACCGTAAGCGGCGCCAGCAACAAAACGACCAGCAGACAGACTTTAAAACTCTTAACCAAGCTTAAGTTCCTCATTTTTTCCCCTCACTCTGATTTTTAAAGCTATTAGCCCGGTTAAGGGCCTCCCTGACCTTTTCCGCCTGGCCAAGCCTGTTGTAAACATCAGCCAAGAGAAAATAACCCAGAGCTCGCAAGTCATTTTTCTTAGCTCTGCTCAGACCTTCGTGGATTAAAGGCAGGATACTCTGCGGATCATCTCCCCGCAGCAGAAGCCCCCGGGCATAGAAAAGATAGCCTTCCGCTTCTTCCGGCGAAATTTCCATGACCTTTTTCATCTCCCGCAAATAACTTTCCAGGTCTCCTTCTTTAAGCCATAGTTTGCCCAGGTTGAACCTGGCCCGGTAGTGGTCAGGATAGTTTTCTACTTCTTTTTGATAGGCAGCGATTGCTTCCTCCAAGCGTCCCTGCTCTTCATACATCAGGCCCAGGTGATAATACACCCGGGGAAACCTGGGATACTCTTCCAGGATGCTTTTAAGCAATTTCTCCGCTCTTTCATACTCTTTAAGGCCCACCAGGCAGACCGCCAGGTTGAGCACATTTCTGGTCATCTTCGGCTGAATTTCCACGGCTTTTTCCAGGTAGGGCCGGGCCTGTTCATGCTCCAGCCTGGCCATGTAAACTTCGCCCATGAGGGTGTAAGCCTGGGTGTTACGGTCATCCAGGGCGATGGCTTTACGGCAGAGAGTCAGGACATCTTCACTCCGTCCTTCTTCCAGCAGCAGGTTCGCCAGCCCGATTAAAGCCTGGACCGAATTCGGGTCTTCTTTGAGCAGGTCATCAAAAATCTTTTTGGCTTCTGCTTTACGCCCGAGTTCGGTATAACAGGTGGCCAGAAGCTGCCTGGCCTGCGGCATGGCCGGTTCCAGAGACAGCGCTTTCTCCAGGTTTTCCGCGGCCTCGGCATATTTCTCATGGTTGATTAAATCGCCGGACTGCTGGATGAGTTCGTAAATCTCCAGCTTGTCTTTGGGGTCAGCCAGGTCTCTGGTGGGCCTGGTCTTAATCCTGACCGCGGCACCAATGTAGCCAAGCGCCGCCAGTCGCTGCATGGTTTCTGAATCAAGATTGGCCGCCTGTGGTTCCGGCGCTCCGGCACTGATTTTCTCCACCAAAGCCTCCAGCTCTCGTTTTAAACTCAAGCCCACTTCCGGAAATTTATTCTGCACATCGTTAACTTCTTGCGGGTCCTGAACCAGGTCGTAGAGCTCAGGCCGGGGAGCTTCTATGAACTTGTAGCGGGAAGTGCGCAGGCCAATCAACGGGCTCCAGCCGTAGTGCAGGTTGGGGGTGAGAGATTCACAATAAGCCGGCAGTTCTTTTTCTTTTTTTAACTTCATCAAGTTCAAAAGAGAATGCCCCTGCGTGGCCTGGTATTTAACCCCGGCCAGCTCACAGACCGTGGGAAACACATCCACAACACTTACCTGAGGTTTTACCCGGCGGCCGGCGAATTCTTTAAACGGCGTGACCACGATTAACGGCACATGCACCGCATAATCATAGATAAAATACCCGTGAGCCAGCTCACCGTGCTCTCCCAGCCCTTCGCCGTGGTCTCCCACCAGCACCAGGATGGTCTTACGGTCAAGACCCTGACTCTGCAGCCAGCTATAAAGCCGGCCTATCTGCTCATCCATAAAAGCGATTTCTCCGTCGTAAAGACTTACCGGCGGATAGTAGTTATAGCGTGAATAATATGGTTCAGGTGGTTCGTAGGGCAGGTGCGGGTCGTAGAGATGGACCCAGGCAAAAAAGGGTCGGTCCTGGTTTTTAGCCAGCCAGCCCAGTGCTGAATTTACCACCTCGTCACCGCGGCGCTGGACCATTCCCAGGTCCAGCTGCTTGTATTTTTTTAGGTCAAACTGGTCGTCGTAAAAATCAAACCCCTGCTTTAAACCCCAGCGGCCGTCAAGAACAAAAGCTCCGATAAAAGCCGCTGTCCGGTAGCCAGAAGCAGAAAAAACTTCAGCCAGAGTAACCTGGTCATCGCGCAGAGCGTTGTTGCCGTTAACCCTGACTCCGTGGTAGGGCGGGTAGTAGCCGGTCATGATGGAACAGTGAGCAGGCAGGGTCTGAGGAGAAACCGTGGCACACTGCTCAAACACCACGCCAGTGCGGCCAAGTTGATCCAGGTTGGGAGTAGTAACTCCGGTATAACCATAAAGCGGCAGATGGTCAGCCCTGGTGGTATCCAGAGTCACGATGATGACATTCGGCTTTTCTACACCGGCTTTTTTCCAGGCCGAAGCCAGGTTTTCTTTTTCTTTTATCAGCCTGTAGCCCAGAACCACCAAAACCACGGCAACCAGCGCTAAAAACACCGGAAGAAAAATTTTTTTATTTCGTGGATTTTCTTTTCCCCCCGCTTTCTTTTTGCCCATTTTTTCTTCTCTTTTCATCTGTTTTCCTTCTTCGGCACTTTCTTTTCCCACAAAGTAAACCGGGGCGGTGGTTGGTTCGGGTACTTTCACCTGTTTCTTGTTCTTCTTTTTCCCGGTCATTTTTTACCTGCTTAAGCTTATTTTATTTCAACTTTTTCTCTATTTTTTTCCTCCGCAAATCTCGTTGGATTCACTGCCGTTATTTTTTCTCCGAATAATCTACGCTCCCCAATCCCCTGTGTCATCGGCTTTGATTTACCTCCTTATCCGTTTTCTTTTTTTCGTTTTTTCCTTTTTCCTTTCTTTTTTCCGTCTAAACTTTCACTTCAGCCATAAAGCTGCACTTCCTGTCCTGATTTATTTTAACTCAAATTGAAGTTTTTAAGAGCAAGTTTAAATTCATTTTTTTTTACTTTTTTTCTTCTTCCCTTCCAGCTTTTCTTTCACTTGTCTTTTTACCGGTTAACCTGCTGCCAGGCCCGGTAGATGGCCCAGACCGCGCCCGGTCTCATGTACTTCATGGCTCTGAAGAGGTTTTCCCCATACTTTTTCCCGGGATTATTCCAGACCGCCTCTTCCGGGTTAAGATATGCTTCCGGGGTTTTAAAGAAATAGCCCTGCCCCTCGGGGCTCCAGACCACCCGGTAAACACCATAAGCCGTCTGCCAGGCTTCTTTCTCCAGGCCGTGGAGCAAACAATTAGCGGCCAAGGCATAGGTCGTCCCCACCCAGACCTCATCACCCTGCTGACTTAAAAGCTGCTGGCCGCTGGCTTTTCGCCCGTTGACCGCGCCCAGGAAACCATCGCCATAGCCGGCCACGTTGGTTTTAAAAATAGTCCGGAGAGCTTTCAGGACTTTTTCTTCTTCCAGCAGCGGGTTTTTATCTTCCAGCCCTAACATTTTTCCGTACCACAAGCCAAAAAGCTGGTCAGTCATGATGTCGTCCGTGTAGCTGTCTATGTGAAAATAGCCTTTCTCCTCATCCCACAGCTTGAGGACCTCCTTTTTCCCCTCTTCTATCCACTCTGCATATCTCTTCTGGATGGCCCTGACCTCATAGCCATCAACTGTTTCTATCCCCTTCTCCAGCAGCAGCTCACCCAGACGGTTGGTGGCTTTAAGCGCCGAAAGCCACAGCAGCCCGACATAGGCGGAAGTCCCTTTCATCCGCCAGGTATCGTAGGTCTGGTCAGGAATGGCTTCGTTCTGCGGGATGTGGGACAGCGGATGACCAAATTTTCTCTCCAGCGTATCAAGAGCCACAACCGAGGCCGCATAAACTTTCCGCAGAAAATCTGTGTCTTCCTGGCCCATGGCCAGGTAATCACGCAGACCGCGAAGCGGGAACTTGGGGTTAAGGTCCTTCCAGACGTTTCCGTTCTGCCAGTCAAAAGCGTTCAACACCACCCAGGGTCTCAGGCGAGGCGAACCCAGGTCATGGGGAATCAGGCCCCGTTCTTTGTTCACGTTCCAGTAATAAGATTTTTTCTCCGGAGGCACCTCATCAGGAAAGGTCTGGTTGTACTGGTAAACTTTGTAAGCCGGGTCCTGCTGATAGATGGCCTCAGCGAAAAAGAGCAGGTTTTTCTTTTCCAGCTCTGGCCAGAGCTCCAGCACCTGCCAGCAGTAAGAATCAACATCAAACGTACCGTACATGAGGTAATCAACGCTTTCCAGGTAAGAAAAAAGGTCCGTGCTGGCTTCCCAGATAGTGGTTTCGCTCAGCACGTAAAGCTCGTTAAAAAGAAGCTGCTTGAACCAGGCTGGTAGGTTCTTCTGCCCGAGGACCTGTGCCTGCCACCGGTCAATGGCTTTTTCCCATTCAGCGCTTCTATCCAGGGCGGAAAAGGCTAAACTCAACGCCTGCTGGCCGTCCGAGCCCACAAACTCCGTGTATTTTTTCCGGTACTTCACACCTTTTGCAAATTCGTAATACGGAAAATCCCAGCTGATAACCAGAGGAATTTCCACCATCTGACCGGGATTTAAGCTCAACTTGAGACAGAGAGCCGAGGCTAAACGATTCCGGCCAGAGCCCACGGCCATGACCCTGGAGGAAGGGAGCTGACCAGAGGAAGCAAAAGGTTCCATCACTTCCAGCCCCTGACCGGTGACCGGAAAATCCAGCAGATAACTAACCTGAGCTCCAGGCACTTCTCTCACAGCTATGGCCATGGTCCCGGATAGGGCATTTCCTCTTTTCAGGTCCAGACCCGAGCGCCGGAAAATGATACCTTTTTTATTTCCTTCAGCCTGAAACTCACTGAAATGACCGGCGCTATTTTTATCCCAGACAAACTGAGTGGCGGGAACGTTCCCGCCAGGCCAGACTGCTTCCCAGCCCACCATGTTTTCCCAGGTCAGCATGATAGAAAAATCAACCTTGTCTCTGGTCGGATTCTTAACTATCCAGCGGTAAACCGCCACCGGAAAACTGCTTTCGCGGTAATTATGAGGAATGACCGGAGAGAACTGCACCACCGCCACCTTTAAAGGCCATTCAGGATTATTTTCAAAAGAAAAGCCACTTTTAGGATAGAGAGCAAAATAAGTTCCCTGGCCCGGCTTAAGCCCCCATTTCCAGCTGGTCAAAATCCCATCTGGACGTTCGGCGGAAATGGTCTGCACCAGAGTCTTCTGCCCTTTTTTAAAATAAACATGGAAAGCGCAGGCTGGCAACCAGTCATCAACATACCAGCCTGATTTTAGAAACCAGTAGCGAAACTTGCCGCTCATGGTCCATTCAAAGCCGGGGCTACCCAGACCACCAACCGGACAGGCGCTGCCTTCCGGGTTGTTGTCAATGTTTCCCGCCGCGGCCGTATGACCGAACTTTTCCAGGCGGTAGCCAAAAGGCCGGGAAAAAGAACAGGCTGGAAACCCGGCCAGGTTAGCTGGCGCTGGTTTGAAGTTAAACTCAAAAGCTGCTGACTGGTTTTTAATTTTTTCTGCCCTCGGAGCTGCAGCTTCAACCGGTAAAGACAGGTTCAGCCCGACCGATACAATTAACCCAAAAAATAAAAGACCACTGATTTTTTTGGCCAGACTTTTTTCCACCTCCCTACCCTCCTTAAAAAATTTTTTGACTTAGCTCATTTAATTCAAGCGTTACCAAAAATTTTATGATTAAAATTCCCTGCCAAAATTCCCTGCCCGGCCGGCTCTTTTTCGGACATCTCTGTTTAACCAGATTTATCCAGCAACCGCACCTTTTGAATTTTTTTAAAAAACCCTCTTTCCTTTTAAGTAGGTGGCCAGGCATTCAAAATTTTCATCAAAAATGGCCAGGTTGGCTTTTTTACCTTTTTTGAGGCTACCCATCTCTTTAGCCAGGCCTACATTTTCAGCCGGAGTCAAAGAAGCCTGGCGGACCACGTCAGGCACCGGCAGGCCGGTCCAGTTCAGGACGTTTCTTACTCCGTAGTTTAGATGAAGCACCGAGCCAGCCAGCACCCCTGAATCTTTAAGCCTGATTTCATTCCCTTTAAGCACCACCTGAAGCTCTCCCCAGTCATAAACACCGTCAGGCAAACCACTTTCCTTGAGCGAATCCGTAATCAGACAAACCCGGTGAGGTCCTTTGCGGTAGATGGCCAGCCTGATGAAAGAAGGATGAACGTGTACGCCGTCGGCAATGAGCTCAACACAGACTTTATCAGCATCAAGGGCCGCGCCTATTCCGCCCGGTTCCCGGTGATGAAACTCGCGCCAGGCGTTAAAAAGATGGGTGGCGTGGGTGGCGCCGGCAGCAAAGGCCTTCAGTCCTTCTTCATAGGTAGCATCGCTGTGTCCCAGGCTGACTACCCAGCCCATGTCCACCATCCTGGGTATGAACTTGAGGTTCTCCCCCACTTCTGAAGCCAGGGTGATGATGGTCGGCAGAGAGTCCAGCTTTTCTTTATACTCCTCAATTTCTTCGGCGGTGATTTCCCGCACGTACTTTGGGTCCTGGGCACCTTTTCTCTTGAGCGAGACAAAGGGTCCTTCAAGGTGAATACCGGCAATTTCCGAAGGCAAATCTTCCTTACTGGCTTTTACTACCGCTTCAATGGCTTTGATAATTTTCTCCCGGCTGGCCGTGAGGGTGGTGGGGAAAAAGGCCGTTACTCCACATTTTGCCTGATGTTCGGCCATTTTTCTCAGGCTCTCCACTTCTCCGTCCATGGTTTCGCAGCCAAGAGCTCCGTGCAGGTGAACATCAATCAGACCGGGTGAAACCCAGCGGCCGCTGTAATCATGAAGTTCAAACTCTGAGAGATTAACCCCTTCCTCCTTTTCCAGCACTTCTTCAATCAGGCCGTCTTTAACAATCACCAGGCCATTTTTCACGAGGCGGTCTTCAAGTATCAGGTTTCCCTTTATGGCTAATTTTTTCATCCTGAAAACTCCTCAAATGGAATAAGATTTTATTTTAGCACTTTAAGCCAGAAGATAAACCGGCTGCCTAAAGAGGGGACGGAAAGCCAGCTAAAAAAATTCTCTTCCTCAGCGGCTCACTCAAACTTCAGGCGGCCCTGGGCGCGAAGTTCCCGGTAGTTGGTGAGCTTGATGTTCTTTTTAGCCAGCAGCTTTTTAACTCTGGAACTGGTGATAGCCCGGACTTCAGCCGAACGATAAAGATAGACATTTTTCAGGCCATCCGGGTTGGTGTCCACGATGGCTCTTTCTTCAGGCGTGTCCAGGCCTGGATGAACGACCATCAGGTAAAGCCCTGGTCTGGCGGTCTTTAATTTTTCCAGGATGACTTTTTCTTTCTCCTGCGGAGAAACGTTGTAGATGTCAAAAAATTCCCGGTCTTCCCCGCACTCGCCCGAGACCGGAAGCCTGTATTCCCGGGCCAGCTTCCTGACCACGGCCCGGAATTCTTCCTTTGTTTCCAGGCTGTCCATGTGGGTGTCTAAATAATCTGGCTTAAGCCCCCGGCTGAGTGCCCGCTCCACCTGGGCCCGCAGTTCCTTTTCCACTTCTTCCACTTTCGGCTGGTGAGCCAGGAAGGCAGAAGCAGTGGGGAAAAAATAGCCATCTTCATCTACCAGACTGGGCACCAGGTTGAAAGGCAGCACCGGACGCCAGCGGTAATCTTTCCATTCAGCGTTAACGCAAAGATGCACACCCACGGACCAGTCAGGATGTTCCCGGCAGCGCCGGGCAGCATCCTCAAACCAGGGAGCCGGCACCAGCAAGCCACCTGTGGTCAGGATGCCTTTTTTAAAAGCCAGCTCAAAGGCTTCGTTGGCTGAGTGGGTCATGCCCATGTCATCACCACGAACAATGAGCTCCACCAGGCCCTGTTCCAGCCGGGGCTGCTGGCGGAAAAGCAGAAGCAAAAAAATTCCGCCAACCAGCAGGGTAAAAACCAGGTTTAATCTTCTGCTGGAATTTTTCATCTCCCCTCCTTTTATCTTCAGTTATTTTTAGAAGGAAAAATAAAAAAACTAAGACAATTTTTCTGAGCCGCTGCAAACGCGCGCAAAGATTTTCTGCCCTGCCGGCGATGATTTTCTTCATTTTCCGATTATATTTTTTTCTCCTAAAAATTAAGGCTTAAACTGCTGCTTTCTATAGCTCCAGATACTTCCTGGAAAGAAGCCGAAGTCCTCGCCATTTCGCCATAGTCTAAAACGGTTGCCGACCGGCTTGTTAAATATCTTCTAACTTTTCTTACATTTTTCATTTTTTCTTGCTTTTTTCATTACTGGCAATTTTTCAAGTTTTTATCACTTTCCCGTTTTACTCAACCTGAAGACCCGCACCTGCTGGGGAGTAAGCTCCAGAGAAAAGCTGGCCTGCCGGTCCGCCATCTTCAAAGGAACCACCTTTTCCTCTTCCAGGTCTTTAAGCTCCGCTTCAGGCCAGGGACAGGAAAAGTTCAGGCTGGCTCTCACCTTTTCCTCATGCCGGTTAAAAACAAACAAAATCTTAGCCTCCGGGCTTTCCAGCCACCTGGTTTCCACCAAAGCTGAAGCCGGCTCAGCCTGCACCTCGGTTTGCTTTTTTATACCCAGCCAGGCGGCCAATCCGGTCAGAAACCGCGCATTGTTCTGGTTGTGAAAATGATGGTAGGCTGAACCCACAAACGAGCCAGCGATCAAGGCTCGCCCCTGACCGTAGGGTGCCAGCACCAGCATGGCCTGGCCATCTTCGCTGGTGGCCAAAACCTCAGCTTTCTTATCAGTCAGGCTGAAGGTTTCCTCAAAAAAAACGGTGTCCAGGCTATCGCCTGGCTTTAAAAAGGGCAGAGCCTGATGAGCCCGGCTGATGACCATTTTCCCGGTCCTGGAGAGCGGCAGCAGGCGCTCTTCGCGACAGCCGAGGACCTCATCCAGCCCGCCTCCGGGCAGCACCGGAAAAGAAAAACCCTTCTCATCCACCCAGCCGCAGCGAGCCTCCACCAGCAGCGTGCCGCCGTTTTTTACGTAGTCAATCAAATTCTTGAGATATTTCTGGGAAATCATCACCGGGTAGGGAACAATCAGCAGCCGGTAATTTCTGGCTCTGGTTTCCAGGTCCCACACATGCAGAAAGTCAACCTGGTAGCCCTGCTCATAAAAAGCCCGGTGGACACCCTGCAGGGATTCACTCAGGTTGTTGTAGCCCACCGGCTGTCCTTCGGAAGTAAAAGTCTGCTGGCCGCCGACCAGGTGAGAAAGGGGGTTGTAGACGATAGCAATTTTAGCGGCCACGGGCCTGGCTTTGAGGAATAAATCCATGTTCCTGGTGATGGTCCGGGCCACTTTCCCGGCTTCTTCTGCCCGGCGGGTGATTTTCCCGTCCAGCTCCACCAGGCCATAGCCTCCGGCTTCATAGCCAGAACTCATCGGGTAGTAAGCGTAGATGTTGACCGCCCGGGCGCCATAAGCCACCATGCTCCACATCCAGTCCCGGAGGTCTTCAGGCGTGACCGGTACGCTGACCTTCATCCCGAAAACGCCGTAACCTGCCTGGAGCTCTCCAACATAAAAACCGGCGTTGGGCCAGCTCATAGACCGGACAAAATCAAGACCCGCGGCCCGGAAAAATGGACTCCAGGGTCGGACGGCTCCGGCGTGCTTCGGATAGATGGAAACACCGTAATAATCCACTGCCTCGTTCATCTTGCGGTCATCGGGCGTTCCATCCCAGGCCGGACGGCTGAACAGACCGGGAACGGCCGAATGGCTGGTGACCACGGCCTCGGGCATGCCCCTTTTTATAGCCTGGGCCTTGAGGGCCAGGTCTTCAGCCAGCTTGTCGCTGATGTATTCCTGAAAATCCACATAATCAGTGTAGGTAAGAATTGTTCCGTAGCGTGGCGGCTCAACTTCGGCAAAATCGCGGAAAGTGCGGTGCCAGGCCTGGTTGAGGTTATCTATGGTCTGGTATTTTTTCTTTAGCCACTCCCGGAAACGCGCTTGAGAGGAAGGACAGTAGCAAAACTGCACATACTTCAGGTCTCCCACGTAGTAAACCTCGGCCCAGTTGATGAGGTGCGGTTCACTCCACAAGTCCCAGCCATAAAAAGCCGGCTTGCCTTTAACCGCCGAAGCCGCGGCGCTAAAAAAATTAAGGATTTTCTCCCTCACTCCAGGATGGTCAAAACAATAACCGGGTGCCGACTGAGAATGAACCCGGACACCGTTGGAAGAGACAAACTCTGAGTCCGGAAACTTCTTTCCCACCCACTCCGGCGCAGAATCCACGTAAACCTGGCAGATGACCTTTAAGCCAACCTCAGCCGCCAGGTCCGTGAGGAGCTGAAGGCTGGAAAAATCATATTTCCCCTCTTCTTTCTCATTGTAAGCCCATTCCACCCAGCAGCGAACGGTGTTGAAACCAAGGTTCTTGATCTGCTGCAGGTCTTTTTTCCATTCGGCGCGCGATTTTTCGCTGACCGGTTCAATCATCGGGGCTCGAACTTTACCACCTGTGTACCAGACCGAGACCGGGAAAAATTTCTCCTGGTGCGGAGCGGGTTTTACCTGAGCCAGAAGGCGGTCCAGGGTTAAGCTGAAAAACAGACAGAGGACCAGAGATAAGAAAAAAACCTTTTTAAAAAACAGGAAATTGGTATTTTTCATGCCGCCTTCCCCTCCTTTTCTGGCAGCAATCTTTATTCTTTTTCAGCCATTTTTATTTTTTCCAGCTTTTTTTATTTTTATCTATTTCGTGTCTTCGCGTTCTTTATTTTTCTGAATTTTAATTCTGTTTTTTGTTTTTTACTTTTTTAATTTTAGAGTGCGGCCGACTACTGGCAGAAGCTCCGAGCGGTTGCCAACCCGGTCAGCTTTTATCTCCCAGATGATTACCCCAGCCGCTTTTTTCTGAAGTACGTAGCGGCACTTGGCTTCTACCGAACGCCGGTCATCAAAGGAAAGGTAAGTTTTTCCGTTGGGGCTTATCAGGTAGGGCACCTGACTGCAGGCATCCCAGTTGTACTTCCAGCCGGCAGCCTGGAGGTTCACTACCGCTGAATAATCGTAATACTGGCTGTTCTGAGCAGGCTTATAAAGACCGGTGGTGTCAAACGAGCGGCCGTAAAAAGGAATGCCCAGCAGCAATTTCTGGAGTGGTACCTGACGAATTTGCGAGTAAGTAAAAGTGTCGTCAACTGAACCGCAGGGGTCGTTCTGACAGGTGTAAAGCGGCGAGTTGTGGCCGGCATGGTCAGTCCAGGGTCCATGGTAATCGTAGGTCATAAAGCTGATGTAATCAAAATAAGGGTGGAGCTGCTCAAAATTAATCCAGCGGCCCCAGTAGGGTCCGGCTGGCGCAGCCATGGTCAGAAGAAGAGGTGGAATCTGGGCCCTTAGAACCTGTGATAATTCCCTGACCAGGGCCCTGAAGTTCTGGCTTTCCTCATCACTGGAAACAAATTCCCAGTCCAGGTCCACGCCATCATAGCCATTCTGCAGGCAGAAAGCTACCACCTGGGAGATAAAGCGGGTTCTCTTTTCTGGTGAAGAAGCCATCGGAGCAAACCCCTCGCAATTTCCCCAGCCGCCGATGCTGACCAGCACTTTTACCCCGTGACGGTGAGCAGCGGAGAGGAGCTCGGGATAGATGAATTTCTGGTCCACCACCAGGTTGCCTTCGCTATCCGGTTTGACGAAGGCTTCAGCGATATGGGTCAGGCTGTCATAATCAATGGAGTTATGGTCCTGGTCTTCCCTTTTAAAACTCGGGTAATAACCGATGACCACCTTTTTGCTTTCTGGTTGCTTTATCTCTGGCTTGGGCCGGGGAGCAAAATCCCGGCCGAGGTGCTGGGCAAAAGCAATTCCGGCAGCAAAAACCAGGCTGAAAATAACCCCGGAAAGCAGCAGTCCGGAAGAAATACTCTTGCCTCTCCCGCTTTCCACAGCCGAAGCATTAACCCATTTTTTGCTAATTTTAATTTTCATCATGAGTGACTCTCGTGTCTTTTCCTGGACTAAAAATTAATTTTTTGAATTTATGTTAAACCAACCAGGCTTTTAACTCTTCCAGTCGGCGGCCGATGTTCACTCCCCTGGCACACGTGGCCGTACAGGCAGAACAATTCTCACAGGCAGCCATGGCCTTTTTGCCACCCAATTCTTCCAGAGTCTCTCGCGCCTGAAGCAAGTTGCCATAAGCTGAGGCATACATATGGACGCGCAAAAGGTCGGGGAGGTTGAGCCGGGCCGGACAGGTGGGCACACATTGGCCGCACAGCCGGCAAACCGCGGCCATCTGCGTTTTTACCATTTTGTCTTCCAGGAATTTTTTTTCTTCGGCCGTGTAATCCAGGCTGCTTATCACCTTGATGTCTTCGTTGAGCTGGTCAAAGGTGGTAAAGCCAGGGACAGCACAGGTGATGAACTCGTGGCGGAGAACCCATTTTAAAAGGGCGCTATGCAGCACCGGGCCTTCATAAAAGCGCCTCAACTCTGCTGGCTGACCTTCCTGGTACCAGGGCTGCTGGCACTGGGTTTTCATGGCTATGAGTCCTATGCCCTGGGCGGCGGCCTTTTTCAGGGTGTTCAGGTACTCGGTGTAGTCAAACAGAGAGTAATTCAGAGTGGCCAGAATGACGTCGTAGACCTTGAGCTCCAGGGCTGTTTTAATCACTGAATCCATATTCTGGTGGGTGCTAAAACCAACGAAGCGCGCTTTTTTCTGTTCCTTAATCTCCTGGAGAGATTCAATCAGGGCCGGGTTTTTTAACCACTCAGAGTCAGAAACATCGTGGGAATAAAGAATATCCACGTAATCAGTGCGCAACCGGGTTAAACTTTCGTCAATCATCCGGCGGTGCATTTCCTTTATCTGTTGCGCCGGAAGACTTCTCTGCGCTGGACGGATGTTAATCTTGGTGGCAATGACGACTTTATCCCGGGCCTTCAATTCTTCTACCAGCACTTTCCCGACCATTTCTTCATTTCGTCCACGCTGGTAGCTGTAGGCAGTGTCAAAATGTCTGATACCCAGCTCATAAGCCCGGTGGACAAGCTCCGGGTTATCGGCGTTCATCACTCCCATGCCCACCACAGGAATCTTATAACCGGTCCGGCCGAGAGTTCGGATGATTAAACCCCCGGCTTTTTCTTCATTTTTTTGGTTCCGGGCTGAAGCTGGAACATAACCACCGAGGGTTAGCACCCCGGCTACAGTTCCGGCCGCGGCCCCCAGGAACTTTCTCCGGTTGATGGTTCTTTTTTCACTCATAAGCCCTCCTCCAGGCTGAATTTCTGCCTCTTTTTTTACCCTTAAATCATCTTCGGGTCAAGAAAAATTATCAGGCTAAAAACTTCGGCTTCTGTGACCTCAATGTTTTCAGAAAAAAAAGAATTGCAGAAAACCTGGCTGAGTAATTTTCCTTAAATTCAGACCAGCCTGAAATCAAAAACCGAGCTTCTGATAAATGAAGAGGAATAACGGCAGGCTGACCATGGACACCAGAGCCGAGGCCACAAACAACTGGTTGACAAAAGCCCGGTCTCCGCCGGCCCGGCCGACCAGGACCGGCACAGCCGTTAACGGTGGCACAGCGCATTGCAGAATGAAGATTAAAGAGAGCGGATGGGGAATCCGGAAGAGCTTGATGGCCAGCAGTCCGAGAGCCGGGAAGACGATGTTTTTAACCAGCACAAACCACAGGGCTTTCCCCACATAAAACTTTTTTGTTCCGGCCAGGTCCAGGTAGATGTTACCGCCCAGTATCAGAAAAATGATTGGAGTAGAAAGTGAACCGATGGACTGGAAAGTTCCTTTGATAAAACCGGGTAGATAGCCATCCACCCCGGCCAGCTTGATGACCATGGCCAGCACCGTGGCGATAAAGACCGGACTGATGATTCTCTGCCACCTGGCTTTCTGCTTCATCCCCAGGACAGCCGGTATCACCACGAAGAAAAAACTGGGATAGAACATCGTGAAGATGAACAACATGGCCACCTCGGCTGAATCAGAACCGAACAGGCCACTCATCACGGCTACCGGAAAGAAAATGCCGTTCTGGAAAAACAAGGACAGAAAAAACTCCTTGCCGTTCCTGGATATGAGGGTAAACAAAAGCGACAGCAGCCCCAGGCCCAAGGTCAGCGCCAGCCACCACAGAGGATAGATGTACCAGTCAGGAAAAGTCCGGGGATTGAAATTCTTGAGAATGACGCTGAAGGAAAGAAAGGGCAGGGCTAAATCAATGCCCAGAGTGGACAGAAACCTGAGGACACTTTCTTTATCCTGGATTCTGGCCCGGAAAACAAAATAACCAACCAAGGCGATGCCCAGCTGGGCAGCCACCACTTCAAAAGCTTTAGAAAAAATGCTCATTTTCTGTTTCAGTTTGCCCGGGCGGGCCTTTCCTCCGCTGTTACTGACATAATAATTTTACCCCTCTAATTTACTTTAAAGATTAAATCAAGGCAAACATTTCTATAGGCCCCGAAGTAAAAACAGAAAGAAAGCCAGCTGGCGTTGGAGATTGAATGTTCATCTCGGGCGAAGATAATAAGCCGTTTCCAGGAAGTTTTTAAGGTTTAGAAAACCAGAACTGATAATCAATCAACTGAACTTCTTAACGTTTTCCTTTCTGTTAACTTATTACTCCAGTCGTGGCCATGACAGATTAATTCTCAAACCGGTAGTTGCTGAGGATGGGAATTGGTTATAAAATTGTAAAGAAGAAAGGAAAAAACCATGAAAAATGTCCGGCAAGTGAAATCTCTATTCCTGCCCGTTTTATTCTTATTTTTTATTTTTACCTCTGCCTCGCTGGTCCTGTCTCAGCCCAGGGTAGAGAACGAAGTCTCCCCGTCTTCCAGACCAGGCGAAGAAAGAATAGAAAGGGCCATTGACGTCATCAAAGACCTGGCCAGCCTTAAAGAAGAAGGCATCCCGGCCAGGCTTCTGGAAAAAGCCCAGGGTATTGCCATCTTCCCCGGCGTGGTGAAAGCAGCCTGGGGCATCGGCGGACAGTATGGCCGCGGTATTGTGCTGGTTAGGCGGGATGACGGCAGCTGGAGCAACCCCCTCTTTATTCAGCTCATCGGCGGAAGCATTGGCTGGCAGATAGGCATGCAAAAGGCCGACCTGGTGCTGGTGTTTAAAAATCGTCGTGGGGTAGAAAACCTGGCCTCCAACAAAATTACCCTTGGGGCTGACATGAGTGTCTCGGCTGGTCCGGTGGGCCGGAGCGCTGAAGCCAGCACGGACATTGAAATGGAAGCCGAAATCTATTCCTACTCTAAAAGCAAAGGACTTTTTGCCGGTATTTCCCTGAAAGGCGGAACGCTGCGGGTGGACCGGGAAGCTAACGCTGCTTTTTACGGAAAAGACCTGACGGCCTCCGCCATTCTTTACGATAAATTGCCTGTCTCCGAAGTGGTTAAAAAGCTGCACGCCACTTTAAACGAGTTAAGCCAGGGCCAGAAGAATTAAGTCCAGGCCAAAACATCAACTGCGTCAAGCCCAAAAACCCGCGGCCAGGCAAGAATTCAAGAATTAAAGTCAAAAAATATAAAAGGCGCCACCTCAAAAGAAGCTGGCTTTCTTAGAAAATGATGGCCGAAGACCCTAAATAATAAACATCCTCAGATTGTCTCTTCTTTAAATTGACACCCCTGAGCTTGCCATCTAAAATGGATAGTGAGGTAAAAATGTGGGAATACACTGAAAAATTAATGGAATATTTTAAAAACCCCAAAAACGTGGGGGAAATAGAAAACCCGGATGCCGTGGGTGAAGTGGGCAGCCTGGTCTGCGGTGATGTTCTTAAACTCACCCTTAAAGTTAACCCGGAAACCCAGGTGATTGAAGATGCCAAGTTCAAAACCTTTGGCTGTGCCAGTGCCATTGCTTCCTCCAGCGTTCTGACCGAAATGATAAAAGGCAAGACTCTGGAAGAAGCGGCTCGCATCACCAACAAGGACATTGCTGATTTTCTCGGCGGTCTGCCGGAAGAAAAGATGCACTGTTCGGTCATGGGCATGGAAGCCCTGCAGGCGGCCATAGAAAATTACTACACAAAAAAAGGCGTGAAAAAATTTCCCGGAGAGCAGGACCGGATTGTTTGCCAGTGCTTCAGCGTTTCGGAGAAAACCATCTTGAAAGCCATAGAACTCAACAACCTGAAAACCGTGGAACAGGTCACCTTTTACACCAAAGCCGGCGGCAACTGTGGAAAATGCAAGGGTGACATTGAGAAGATTCTGCACGACTACTGGTCCAGGAAGGGGAAAACGCCTTATGCTGAGCTAACGGTGGTAGAAAAAATCAAGCTGATTGAAAAGGTGCTAAACGAGGACATCAACCCCAGACTGAAAGAAGACGGCGGTTTTCTGGAACTGGTGGACGTGGATGGCTTTAAGGTCAAGGTCAGGTTCCTGGGTGCCTGCTCGCACTGCGCTCTGGCTGAAAAAACTTTCAAGGAAGTGGTGGAAAAAGAGCTCAAAGAAAAAGTGGCTCCCGAGCTTGAAGTGAGCCTGGTTTGAGGCCGAGAAGAAAAATGCTGGCGAGTTTAAGCTCGTTAGAAAGCAGTTTTCCTGAGGGGCGAGCCAAAGGAAAAAACATCACCCGAAAAAACGTCGGCACCAAGACCAGGCGAGAAGCAAAGAAACTGGCTCAGAGCCTGGTTCAGGTTAAGGAGTAAAACCGATGAACAAAATTGTTTATTTTGATAACAACGCCACCAGCATGGTCAGCCCGGAAGTTAAAGAAGCCATGGAGCCTTTTTTCACCGAACTTTACGGCAATCCTTCCAGCATGCACCAGTTCGGGGGCCAGGTGAAAAAACACGTGGAGCAAGCCCGGGCCAAGGTAGCTTCCATGCTGGGCTGCGATAGCGAGGAAATCATCTTCACCAGCTGCGGCACGGAAAGCGATTCTACGGCCATCTATTCCGCTCTGCGCGCCTTCCCTGACAAAAAACATCTCATCACCACCGCGGTGGAACATCCGGCCATCTACAACCTCTGCAAGTACCTGGAAACCCAGGGTTACCGGGTAACCTACTTAAAAGTTGACCAGGAGGGCATGATTGACCTGGAAGAGCTCAAAAATTCTATCACGCCGGATACGGCCATCGTCTCCATCATGTGGGCAAATAACGAAACCGGAGTCATCTTTCCAGTGGAGCAAGCAGCGGAAATCTGCCGGGAAAAGGGCGTGCTCTTCCATACCGATGCTGTCCAGGCCGTGGGTAAAATTCCCATCAACCTCTCCCGCACAAAAATTGACATGCTTTCGCTTTCCGGGCATAAACTGCATGCGCCCAAGGGCATTGGCGTGCTTTATGTCAGGAAAGGGGTTAAATTTGTGCCCTACCTGATGGGTGGACACCAGGAGAAAAACCGTCGGGCTGGTACGGAAAACGTTCCCTACATCATCGGCCTGGGAAAAGCCGCGGAGCTGGCTGTGGCCAACCTGGAAAAAGAAAACACCTACGTGGCCAAACTCAGGGATAAACTGGAAAAGGGACTGGTGGAAAGAGTTCCCAACGTGCGGGTAAACGGCAGCCGCTCCCCCCGCCTGCCCAACACCCTGAGCATCAGCTTTGAGTTCGTAGAAGGCGAGTCAATTTTGCTGCTGCTCAGCGATTATGGCATCTGCGCCTCAACCGGTTCTGCCTGCTCCAGCGGGTCGCTGGAACCCTCGCACGTGCTTCTGGCCATGAACCTGCCCTTTACTTTTGCCCACGGCACAGTCCGGTTCTCGCTGAGCATATACAACACGGAAGAAGAAGTGGATTATGTGCTGGAAGTCGTGCCCCAGGTGATCAAGAAGCTCCGCGAAATCTCTCCCTTTGCCTGAGACAGTATACAAAAGTCCTGAATCTATCTCATTATTCCATACTATTGCCGGCTTATGGTTATGGAGCCGTTGGTGGTGTGGAGTTCAACCTGCGGCCCCTGTCCGCTGCCCAGGCGCCCTTCCACCCGACGCCGGGAAATCTCGCCTTCCATGGTCACCGGGTATTCCACCCTGATGCTGCCGTTAGTGGTCCGGGCTCTCAGATAACCATCAGGCTGCTTCTTGATAACCAGCCTGATGCTGCCGTTGGTCGTCCGGGCATTTAGGTCATGGGTCAATTCATCAAGTTCCGCCCGGATGCTTCCGTTGGTGGTTCTGAGGTCCAGGCGACCTTTAACCTGCTCCACATCCAGGCCGCCGTTGGTGGTTCCGGCTTCCAGGTACTTAATCTCCCCGTTCGCCCTGATGTTTCCGTTGGTCGTGCGCAGGGTGGCTTTTTCAAATTGGCCGGAAACAGAGAGGCGGCCGTTTACTGTTCTGACCAGCTCTAGAGCCATGCCTTCAGGCACAACAATTTCGTAATCCACTTTGGCCCCGAGGTTTCTTTTTTCGTAGACGGTGTCAACTTTGACCGATTTTTCGCCGGCCACCACCTCAATCCTGATTTTGTTCAGGTCTTCTTTCCGCCAGCGGGCGTACTTGGTGGCTTTGATGGAAACTTCCAGAGCCGGAGAGCTGGTAATGGTGACTGAGCCGTTGATGTTCTCCAGAGAAAAAGAGCCAGCTTCTTTGAGAGTGACCGTTTTAGAAAAAGGTTCTTCAAAACGATAGCCGGAGTCAATAAATTCTTCGCAGGCTGAAGCTGTGACCATCAGAATGAGGGCCACAAACAAGAGGCCAGAAACTTTTTTAAACCTAAGGTATG
>Ga0272448_1000193_pt1 | contig 94024 bp, 83 predicted proteins | sample YNPCB0191_FD_202220 | JGI IMG/M metagenome (GOLD analysis project Ga0272448, IMG submission 202220) | Hot spring sediment microbial communities from Yellowstone National Park, WY, United States - YNP-CB-019-1 | ecosystem: Environmental > Aquatic > Thermal springs > Hot (42-90C) > Sediment... | reverse complement strand
AGCGGTCTTTCCGCAGACCAATGACGCTTAGACGTCCTTATTCCACCTTCTCTTTTTTCTACTCCTCCATTATATTAAACACTGAATAAATGATTTACCGAAAATTTAATATACGATGACGAAGTAGGAGTAGCGTCACCCTGAACACCACCTCTACGTCACCCTGAACTCGTTTCAGGGTCTCTTTTTGAGATGCTGAATCGAGTGCAGCATGACGAAGTGGTGGTAGCGTCACCCAAAACACCACCTATACATCACCCAGAACACCAAAGAAGTGCGTCACCCAGAACAACACCTCTACGTCACCCTGAACTCGTTTCAGGGTCTCGTGTTTCACCCTCGACGTTTCAGGGTCTCGTTTTTGAGATGCTGAAACAAGTTCAGCATGACGGGGTAGGAGGATGCTGAATCGAGTTCAGCATGACGGGGTGGTAGTGTTATTGCGAACCTCGTATTTTTGTTTCCGAGGCAGTCTCACCCCTCACAAAAATAATGGTGAGTGGGGGGTGTAACTGCAAGCGAAGCAGTCTCGCTTTTCAAGCGTGGAAACCCTTTCACCGCAGAGAAAAAAAGAGACCCCAAGCCCCCTGGAAAAAAAACGGAGGGGTGTTAACGTATCCTCGCAAGAAGCAACCGGGGGAAAGGAGTCTCTATTGCGCCGGGGAGTCGTTGGAAATAAAGAATCGCCGCAGGGTGTGGTTCTCTCGTTTTCAGCATTTAGTCTGGGGGTTCGGGGATTCCCAGGGCGGTGAGTATCTCGCGGTCTTTAAGGTAGCCGCCTTTCTGTGTGATGCAGTTTAAAAGCTCACGGTAAACTGGAGAGCGCGAGAGGATGTGGGGAACCCCCAGGATCACCAGGTGCTCGCGAGCGCGGGTGAGAGCGACGTTGAGTTTGCGGTCCACCAGAATCCCCTCTTCAACGAGTGGTTCGGGGGGGAAGGATTGGATAAAAGGAAGAAGCCGGGGGGAGCTTACTGGGAGGGAGATGAAAATCACCTCTTTTTCCGCACCTTGGAAGCGTTCTACCGTATCCACCTGCACCCAGGGGTTCCATTCTTCTTTGAGTGATTTGCGGAGCGCGTTAACCTGAGCGCGAAAGGGAGTGACAACGCCGATGGAAGTGATTTTCTCTCGGAATCTCTCCAGGGTTTCGAGGAAGCGCACCACCACCCTCACCTGGAGGGGATGGGTTCTTCGGGAAGCATCTTCCGGGGGGGTGGGGATGAAAAGCACCCGTGAGGTAGCGAGAATCCGCTCCACCGGATCAGCGCTCTCGCGGTGGTAACCGAGGGGGGGTAAGGATTGGCGGGCGGTGATCGTACAGAGCGCGCCGTTATAGAAAAGGCGGTTTGCTAAATCCTGGATATCGTTATGCATCCTCCCCTGTGCGGTGAGCATCCGGTAGCAATCCCATCCTTTCTGCTGGGCGTTGCGGAGCAAGCGCTCGAAAAGCGACATTCCGAAATAGGAAATCCCCAGTTCCCGTAGCTTCTCGTCGCGTACCTCAAGCGCTTCGGGGTGCTGTAACACCACCGCGGGGAGTTGTTTCTCATCGCCGATGAGAATGAAGCGGGAAACGGTGCTTAAAATCCCCACAAGGTGTGGTTCGAGGAGTTGCGAGGCTTCATCCACAATCGCTACCGTGGGTTTCAAGTATTCCAGGAAATCCCATTGCCACAGCGCCGAAGCCAGTGTGGAAGCAAGCACCCGGATTTTCGCCATTCGCTCGGGTATCTCATCGAAAGCGCACCCTCCCAGCACCACCTCAGGGGTGTAGTGGGTGGCGGTGGGGTTTTGGGTGGTTCCCAGGCGGAGAAGTTGCTCTGGAGAGAGCACCCCGTGAAGCGCTTCGCACATCTCATCCACCGCCCGGTTGGTGAAAGCAAGAAGGAGAAGCTTTTCGGAGGTGTGAGTGAGAAAGAGTTTCACCAGGTTCGCAAGGATATATTTGGTTTTCCCGCTTCCCGGTGGTCCCTGGATTAAAAAATAATCCTCCGCACCGAAAGCTCTCCGGATAATCTCCTGTTGCTCGGGGCGGAGTTCGGGTGGGAGGGGGAGATGCACATTCTGGAAGCGGGGGCGCCGCAACCCCAGGAGGAGTTCCCGTCGTTTCGCATCCGCGAAGAGAAACCGGGAGAGCATCCGCGCCACATCCTCGTACTGATCGTAGAGCGCGTGTTCCATGGTGAGGGGTTGCGTTTTGTGGGTTTCAAGGTGGTAGCGAAAGGAGTGGGGAGATTGCGCTCGAATGATAACCCGGTGGGAATCGATGGAAAGTAGCATCCCCCGCAGGAAAAAAGGGGGTTCCGTGGGGTTCTGAGGGGTGAGAAGCACCGCATCTCCCGCTCGAAAATCCGAAACCTGCTCTTCGGAAGTGCTGCGGAAAGCGAAAATCCCCTCGGTCGCGTCGCTCTCTTCTTCCACCCACACTAAATCTGAAAGCACCGAGCAAATTTCCTCCTTTTCCTGTCGGTTTTTCCGCCACAGCGCGGAGAAATGGGGGGAACCGGGGACACCGGTGCGGTTACACCCCTGCTCGCGAAACACAAAGGCGAGAAAGTGAGCGTAGTACTTTCTTTCGGCGACACTCAAACTCCGGAAAGCCTGCTGAAACTCCAGAAATTTCTCCTCAAGAAAAGCGGGGAGAGCGCCTGCGTTTTTCTCGGCAAGAAGCGTTTCCAGAAACCCCTCGGGATTTTCCTGAAGGTGGCGGTGGAAAAGCACCACCTGGTTTCGCAGGTTCACAAGCCTCTGCACCACCTCCGGTTTCCAGACAATCGGATAACCGGTTTGAGGAGCGTAGAACACCGTCATCGAATCTTCCACCTGAAGCCCCAGGCGCTGGGCGATGAAATGGTACCCCAGAAGCTGCGCCTGGTGATTCATCCACGGTTCTCTCTGGGGAACTTTTCCGGTTTTCACTTCCAGGAGGTGCCACGCTTTCTCTCGGAGCGCCATGAAATCCACCTGCCCGATGAGCCCCACCTCTTCGGAGAGAAGCGTTTCCTCAGGGAGGCACACGGTGTATTTCTTTTGACGCAGGTGTGCGGAGACCCCCGCATACTTTTCCTGAAGCGCTTCGGCTACCTGGCTTTCGCTCAATTGCGGCGATAAACACCGCAGAAACGCAAAGGAGAGTGCCCTGGTTTTTCGCACCATCGCAAAGAGCTCCCCGAAATCCCGCTTCCCCAGAGCATCGAGGGAAAGGAGGCTACTCACCAGACTCCCGTAGAGCCGCTCTTTCCCGGTGGATTGAGGGAGAAGCTGACGGAGAAAGAAGCGCTCCGGATACTCCCCACGCCACTCCACACACTCCGCCAGCGCGTTGATTTCCAGAAGGAAATCCGGCTCCAGCACCAACCACCCCGGGTAACCCAGGAAATAATAAGGCTCTTTGTCCCCCTTTTTCACACCGATACAGGAGAGCACGTCCCCCACCCGAAGTTGCGAAACCAGCGCCCCCCATTCTTCTTTTACGATTAACACCACCTGTCCGACTTCTTCGCTGAAACCGAAAAGGTAAAACCCCTTTTGAGATGGTTTGGGGGGTTTCCCCAGACGCAACCGGAAAGCGAAAGCCTCTTTGAAAAGGCTGGGGAAACGTGCTTCGGCTGGAGCGACAAACCAGGAAGGCGCTTCACCGAAATAATGTTTGAGAAACGTTATCACCAGGGTAACCATCGCTTCCAGAGGAAGGTTCTCCGGATTTCCCCCCCGACGCAGCCGCTTCACCCAGGAAGCCGCTCTCATCACCTCCGCCGACAGATCCTCCGGGATAGTATCCACAGAGACGAACTCCCGGAGTAACTCCCACAGTTCCAGAAATTTTCCCCGAGGGGTTAACGGAGACTCCCAGATAGCGAGAACCTCACGGTAATATTCTTCCCTTTCGATAATCAGGGCGTTTCACCCCTTCCTCAAGAAAGCTTCCCTTCAATATTAACAGTGCTTTCTCCCCCCTGTCAACCGGCCTTTTTGAACCGGCAGGCGTTTTCCCACCGGGATGAAAAACGTCGCTTTGGAAAGCTTTGCGCTTCACCGCAACACCCACTCCTTGAGCGACAATTTGCGGGGAGCGCAGCCGGAAACAGTCTCGCAGTTTCGATGAACGTGAGTGCCGGAGAGCCTGAAAAATGAAAGGGAGTGCTTCGGTTCGGGGGGCCGCGCCGGTTTTCAGGTAAGGGATTTGGGGTTCTACGCTCGTGTCGTTTAGGTTTGCGGTGCTTTTCTTTGGGGAAATTGCAAGAAGTGGTAAGGTGGTCTTCTTTTCCGCTTCTTTGTGGTAAAATATGGAAAGTGTTGCGATTTTGGAGGTGGAGCCGGTTGAGCGGAAGGGAGAGAACGTTAAAAGCGTTGAACCACGAAGCACCGGACAGGGTGCCGGTGGATCTGGGGACCACCAATTGTACCACCATGACGCGGGTAGCGTATGAGAATTTGAAAAAGCTTCTGGGGGTAGAGAAGGAAACGCGTCTTATGATGGAGAATTTTCAGATTGCGTTCATCGATGAAGAGGTGCTGGAGATTCTGGGAATCGATACCAGGGGGGTCCATCCGCAGCCGGTTTTTCAGAAAAAGGTGGTCGATGAGCGGACGTATTATAACGAATTCGGCATCAAGTACCGCATGCCGGAGGGGGGATTGTATTACGATATGGTGGAGCACCCCTTAGCCGGGGTGGATGTGGAGGGGTTAAAGGATTATCCCTGGCCGGATCCAGCGAAGAGTATGGATTTGAGAGGGGTGCGGGAACGCGCGCAGAAGCTCCACGAAGAGGGGAAATATCTTCTCGTCGGCGATATGATTGATACCGGGATTTTCGAGCCCTGCTGGTATCTGCGGGGGTTTGAGAATTTCCTGGTGGATCTCGTGGTGAATCGGGATTTCGCCCTTCAGCTTATGGAAGGGATGTATCAGTATCAGTTGCAGCGCTACAGCCTTTTTCTGCGGGAAGTGGGGGAGTTTCTGGACGTCATCTTTGTAGGGGATGATTTAGCCACCGCCGAGAGCGTGATCATGAATCCCAAAACCTATCGGGAAATGGTGAAGCCCTTCCACAAAGAGTATTTTGCGAATCTCAAAAAGCTTGCGCCGAAAGCCAAACTCCTTTACCATTCCTGTGGGAGTATTGCCCCTTTCATCCCCGATTTAATCGAAGTGGGGGTGGATATTTTGAATCCGGTGCAGGTTTCAGCGCAGGGGATGGATACGAAGAAGTTGAAGGAAGAGTTCGGGAAAGATCTGTGTTTCTGGGGAGCGGTGGATACCACCTTTGTGCTTCCCCGGGGGACAGTGGAGGAAGTACGGCAGGAGGTGCGCAGGCGCATCGCCGATCTCGGTCCTGAGGGGTACGTGCTCTGCGCGGTCCACGATATCCAGCCCGATGTTCCTCCGGAAAACGTCGTGGCGATGTACGAAGAGGCGCGAAGAAGCTAAGAAGGCGATACGGTGGTCGTTGCGTGGCAGAGAGTTGAAAAGTTTCTGGCCGGACTTCCCCCAGCGTCGCTGGTTCTCTCCGGGTTTCTGGCGCTCATCCTGGGGGGTGCTCTGGTTTTACTCTTGCCGGTTATGGTGACGCCGGGAAATCACCTCCATCCCCTGGATGCGCTCTTTACCGCGACATCGGCTATCTGTGTGACGGGGCTTATCGTGGTGGATACCGCGAGCTTCTTTTCTTTCTGGGGGCAACTTGTCATCCTCATCCTCATCCAGATTGGGGGGCTGGGGTATATGACGATTACCACCCTCCTGGCTATGGCGGTGCGGCGGCGCATCGAGTATCGGGACCGTCTGGCCCTGCGGGATTCCTTCTCTCTGGATGTGCCGGGGGGAGTGGTGCGCTTTGTGATTGCGGTGCTCAAATACACCTTTTTTGTGGAAGGGGTGGGAGCTTTAATCCTCTTTTTCAACTTCCTACGCTACTTTCCCGCAAGGCAAGCGCTCTTTGGGGCTATTTTCCACAGTATTTCGGCGTTCTGTAACGCCGGATTCTCGGTGTTCAGCACCAACCTGGAGAAATTCGTGCTCGATCCGGTGGTCAATTGCACCATGATGGGTTTGATCATCCTGGGGGGTATCGGTTTTGTGGTGATGAAAGAGGTGGTGGAGGAAAGGGGCCTTTTGAGCCTCCATGCTCGGGTGGTGGTGACGACTACCCTCATCCTCATCCTGGGAGGGACCTTTCTGGTTTTACTCCTGGAATGGGATAATCCCAGAACTCTGGGGGAGTTGCCGCTGTGGGGAAAAATCATGGCCGGGTTCTTTCAGGCTGTCACTCCGAGAACCGCCGGGTTTAACACCGTGCCCATTGGGTCTTTGCATCCGGCCACGGCGGTTTTTTTGATGTTTCTCATGTTCGTGGGAGCGTCTCCAGGAGGAACCGGGGGTGGAGTGAAAACCAGCACCCTGGCGATTCTCGGAGGACTGATCTGGAGTTTCCTGCAGGGGAGAGAACGGGTGGAATTTTTCCATCGCCGGGTGGCCTCTTCGGCGGTCTACCGGGCGGTGGCGCTCACCGGGCTGGCTTTTGCGCTGATTTTTATAAGCGGCGTTTTCCTCGTGGCTCTGCAGGAAACCGAAGTGCTCAACACCTTCTTTGAGGTGGTCTCGGCCTTCGGGACGGTGGGACTTTCCCGGGGGCTCACTCCCTACCATTCGCAGGTGGGGAAGATCGTCCTCATCCTCAACATGTACCTGGGGAGGGTGGGGATTTTGACGGCGCTCCTTTCTTTTCGTCTGGCTCAAGAACGGCGGGAGCTTTTAACCTATCCGGAGGAAAAAATACTGGTGTAACGGAGCGTGGTGAGAATTGTTCGAGAAGGTGCTCATTGCCAACCGGGGAGAGATTGCCCTGCGGGTTTTGCGGGCCTGCCGGGAGTTAGGGATAAAAACGGTGGGGGTCTTTTCCGATGCCGATGCCAACCTCCTGCATCTACGTTATGTGGACCAGAAAGTCTCCTTGGGAGGAAACCTTCCCCAGGAGACCTATCTCAACGTGGAAAAGATCATCCGGGCCTGTGAGCTCACCGGGGCGGAAGCGGTGCACCCCGGGTATGGATTTTTGTCGGAGAATGCCGAGTTCGTGGAGCAGCTTACGGAAAGAGGGTTTACCTTTATCGGTCCTGGGGCAGAGACTTTGCGGGGGATGAAGGATAAACTGGGGGTGAAGAAGCGGCTCCATGAAGCCGGGGTGCCGGTGGTGCCGGGGCCGCTCGAAGCGTTGCGGAGCCTCGAAGAAGGACGGGAAATGGCCCATGAGCTGGGGTATCCCCTCCTCATCAAAGCGTGTCTGGGGGGTGGGGGAAGGGGAATCCGGGTGGTGGAGCGGGCCGAAGACTTTGCGGACGCTTTCCAGAGTGCCGAGCGGGAAGCGAAGCTGGCGTTTGGTCGGGGGGATCTGTACCTCGAAAAGCTCATCCCCCGAGCCCGTCATGTGGAGGTCCAGGTGCTGGGGGATTCCTTCGGGAACGTCATCCACCTGGGGGAGCGGGAGTGCTCTCTGCAGCGCCGCCGCCAGAAGGTGCTCGAGGAAGCACCGGCTCCGGAAATTCCACCGGAATTGCGCCAGCGTATCCGCGAGGCTGGAGTACGGGCGGCACAGGCGCTGCGCTACACAAGCTGTGGGACCCTGGAGTTCCTTCTCACCGAGAGCGGCGAATTTTACTTTATGGAGTTCAACGCCCGCATCCAGGTGGAGCATCCGGTAACGGAGATGATTTCCGGGGTGGATATCGTCCGGGAACAGATTCGCTTAAGCGCCGGAGAGCGGTTGCGGATCTCCCAGGAAGAGGTGTTTTTGCGGGGGCATGCCCTGGAGATGCGCATCAATGCCGAGGACCCCGCTCGCAAGTTCGCTCCCTCTCCGGGAAAGATTACCCGCTTTGAGGTTCCCCACGGTCCGGGGGTGCGGCTTGATACCCACTGTTATCCGGGGTACGTCATTCCGTCCTATTACGATTCACTCATCGGGAAGCTCATCGTCTGGGACGTGGATCGGGATTTCGCCATCCGCAGGGCGAGAGAAGCGCTCCGCTCTTTCCTCATCGAAGGGGTGAGTACCACCATCCCCTTCCACCTGAAGATTCTCGCCCATCCGGATTTCGGGAGGGGCATCTATCACACCCGGTTTCTGGAAGAAAATCTCTCCTCGTAAAGGGGGCATGGAAAAATCATGAAACCCAAAAGTTTTTCCGGGGGAATCCTTCTTGATCCGGCCAAAGGGGCTACCGAGAAAAAGCCCATTCAGCGGATCACTCCCCCGAAGAGAGTGGTGCTGCCACTTTTGCAGCACACCGGAGCATCATTAGAGCCGCTCGTCAAAAAGGGAGACCAGGTCCGCAGGGGCCAGAAAATCGCCGACGCGGAGGCATTTGTTACTGCTCCGGTACATGCTTCGGTGTCGGGAAAGGTGGCTGGGGTGGAGGAGTGGTGGCATCCGGTCCTGGGGCGTTTTCGGGCCGTCGTCATCGAGAACGATTTCCAGGAGCTTTTGGAGGTCAGAGAACCGCTTCCCGAGGATATCGAAAGCCTGGACCCGGTTTTCCTGCGGGAGTGGATTCGGGAGGGGGGGATGGTGGGTCTGGGGGGAGCAGCCTTTCCCACCCACGTCAAGGTTTCACCGCCCCCGGGAAAGAAAATCGATAGCCTGATTGTAAACGGTGCGGAGTGCGAGCCGTACCTCACCTGCGACCACCGGGTGATGCTGGAGCGGACGGAGCTCGTTCTTTGGGGAGTGAGGATTCTCGCTCGTTCCTGCGGTGCCGAACGGGTCTATGTGGGGATCGAAGAGAACAAGGAGGATTGTATCGAGCGGTTCGAGAAGCTCCGGAAGGATTTCCCTCTGCCCCTTGCGGTGGTGAAACTCCCCACCAGGTACCCCCAGGGGTCGGAAAAGCAACTCATCAAAGCCATCCTGGGACGGGAAGTCCCTCCGGGAGGACTGCCGCTCGATGTGGGGGTGGTGGTGAATAACGTCCAGACCGCCTGGGCGGTGGGACGAATGGCCCGGGAGGGGATACCGCTTCTTGAGCGGGTGATCACCATGGGGGGTGATTGCCTCAAAGAGCCTGGAAACATCGAAGTCCCTCTGGGGACCCTCCTTGAGGAGGTGGTGGCATTTTGCGGAGGGTTGGTGAAGGAACCCCGCAAAATCATCATGGGTGGTCCCATGACGGGGATCGCGCAGGTGTCGCTGGAGGTTCCGGTGGTGAAGGGGTCTTCGGGATTCCTCTTTTTCTCCCAGATCCCCACCAAGCGGGAATACCCCTGCATCCGCTGTGGGCGGTGTGTGGAAGGGTGCCCGATGTTTTTAGTGCCTTCCGATTTAGCGAAACTCTCCGAGTTCAAAGCCCTGGAGGAGGCGGAGAAAAACCGGATTCTCGACTGTATGGAATGTGGGTGTTGCAGTTACGTCTGTCCCGCCGGTATCGAAATCGTGCAACGTATCAAACTGGCCAAGGGTGAAATCCTGCGTCGTCGAAGAAAAGGGGGAGTGAAAAATTGAGTGAACTCATCATTACCCCGGCGCCACACCTGCGCAGCCCCCTCACCGTTCCTCAGGTGATGACTCGGGTGTTTGTGGCTTTACTTCCGGCTACCATCTGGGGGGTGGCTTTCTTTGGGTGGCGCCTGACACTTGTCCCTTTACTGCTTTCGGTAGCCGGAGCGGTGGGGTTTGAGGCGCTCGATTGCTTCATCTTTCGCAGGCCCCTTTCCATTTACGATGGGAGTGCCCTGGTGACGGGTTTACTCCTCGGGCTTTCCCTTCCGCCGGGGGTGCCGTTCTGGATTCCCATCGTGGGCAGTGGGGTCGCCATCATTCTGGGGAAAACGATGTTTGGGGGCCTGGGGCAGAACATCTTTAACCCGGCTCTGGTAGGGCGGGCAGTACTTTTCCTCTCCTGGCCCGGTATCATGACGAGCTTCCGGGTGCGGGAAATCTGGGCCCTGGGGGTCAGAGTTTCCGGAAGTGGCTGGGACACGGTAACCACCGCCACCCCTCTGGGGATTTCCAAGCTCCAGGGGTACGGAACGCTCCTTGCGATGGAGCCCCGGATACTCTGGCGGCTCTTTGTGGGAACGGTGCCGGGATGTATCGGGGAAATCTCGGCTCTGGCACTTTTGGTGGGATTTGTGTACCTTTTCCTTACCGGGGTGGTACGCTGGGATACCCCGGTGTTCTTCTTTCTGGGGTTGAGTGCGGTGGCCCTCCTTGCCCGGCAGAACCCCCTCTACCATATTCTGGCCGGGGGCGCCGTTCTGGGAGGGTGTTTCATGGTAACCGACTATACCACTTCGCCCATGACTTTCCGGGGAAAAATGGTCTTCGGTCTGGGAGCCGGAGCCCTCACTGGAATCATTCGCTGGCTGGGGGGGTATCCGGAGGGAATCACCTTTGCGATTTTACTCATGAATGCCATGGTGCCGTTTCTGGATCGGCTATTACCGAGGCGATTTGGGGTGAGAAAGTCATGAAAAATATCGTGCGGATCGCTCTGGCGTTGGCACTGGTGTGTCTTGTGGCGGCGGTCTCCCTTTCGGCGGTCAATTACCTCACCAAAGGGGAGATCGAGCATCGGAAAGCGGAAGAACTGGCCGAAAGCCTCAAGGTGGTCTTTCCGGCGGCGGAACGTTTTGAGGAGCTTCCGGTACCTCCTGACGCCCCCAAAAGAGAGGGCACTTCCATTCTGGCGGTTTACGAGGCTCTGGCGCAGGGGCAAAGGAGCGGATACGTTTTCCGGGTTTCCACCATGGGGTATGGAGGCAAGATGGTGTTACTTGTGGGGATCGGGGAAGACGGCACCCTCAAGGGGATACAGGTTCTCGAGCACCAGGAGACCCCCGGTCTGGGGTCGAACATTACCGAAGAGAGTTTTCGGAGTCAATTCGTGGGAAAGTCCGTTGACGATCCTTTCGAGGCCAAGAAGGATATCCAGGCCATCACCGGAGCGACCATATCCACTCGCGCCGTCGCTTCGGCCTGTCGGGGAGCCATTGCCTATTTCAAGGAGGTGGCAAAAAAGCCGTGAGGGAATTCTGGTTTTACTTGAAAAACGGCATCATCGGGGAAAACCCCATTTTGCGCCTGATGATCGGTCTGTGTTCGGTGCTGGCGGTTTCGGTGCGGGTGGACAACTGCCTGGCCATGGGGGCAGGGGTGCTTTTTGTGCTCACCTGCTCCAGTCTCGTCATCTCCCTTTTGCGGAATTTCGTGCCTCGGGAAGTGCGCATCCCTATTTTCATCGTGGTGATTTCCACCTTCACTACCATCGTGGATTTAGTGATGCAGGCGTATCTTCCTTCCCTTTCCAGGGCCATGGGGGTCTTTATCCCCCTCATCGTGGTGAACTGCATCATCATGGGGCGGGCGGAAGCCTTTGCTTCTCGGAAACCCCCGCTTTTCGCCTTGGCCGACGCCCTGGGAATGGGGATAGGGTATACCCTGGTGATCACCGCCATTGGGGTGGTGCGGGAAATCTTCGGGTACGGTGAACTCCTCTCGGTGCGGTTTCTGCCGGCTTCCTTTCAGGGGATGATGTTTATGATTCTCCCTCCGGGAGCCTTTTTCCTCATCGGCATTTATATTGCGCTTCTGAACCGTTTTGTGGGGAGGGTGAAGCAGTGAGTGGAGAACTGGTGATGCTCCTCAAAATTCTGGTGAGCGCCGCCTTTGTGGATAACATCATCCTGGCCCGATATATTGGCCTCTGCCCCTATATCGGGATGTCTTCCAATGTGGCGAACTCCGTGGGGATGGGCATGGCGGTGGCGTTTGTCATGGTGCTTGCTTCCTGTGTTACCTGGGCGCTGTGGAACTTCGTGTTTTTGCCCCTGCACCTTGAGTACCTGCGGATCATGGTGTTCATCCTGGTGATTGCGGTGCTGGTGCAGCTTGTGGAAATCCTCCTCAAGAAGAACGTTCCCAACCTCTACCGGGCCATGGGGATTTACCTTCCCCTCATCACCACCAATTGCGCCATTCTGGCGGTGACGTTCTTCGGGGTAGATTACGGGTATTCGCTTTTACAAGTGGTGGTCTACAGTATCAGCGTGGCCCTGGGCTTTACGGTGGCCCTGGTGCTTCTGGCGGGCATCAGAGAGCGATTGCGTTTTTCGCGGGTTCCCTCCTTTTACCAGGGGTATCCCATCGTGTTCATCGCCACCGCTTTACTGGCCATCGCCTTTTTAGGGTTCAAGGGACTGGTGAAGTAAAGGAGGAAGGAAATGGGAAACATTCTCGTTCCGGCACTCATCATGGGATTTCTGGGATTGGGGTTTGGACTGGCGCTGGCGTGGCTAGCAAAGAAGATGGCGGTGGCAGAAAATCCCCTCACCCAGAAGGTGGCCGAAATCCTTCCCGGGGGAAACTGCGGGGCCTGTGGGTATCCGGGGTGTTTGGGTTTAGCGGAAAAGATTGCCTCTCGGGAAGCTCCGGTCAATGCCTGTCCGGTGGGGGGGCCGAAGGTGTGGCGGGCGCTGAGTGAGCTTTTGGGGAATACCGGGGAGCTGGATTTCACGGTCCGGAAGGCGGTTCTACTCTGCCAGGGGGGAAAGGGAGTGGCCAGGGAGGTCGCTTCCTACCAGGGAGTGGAAGACTGCCGGGCGGCGAAGCTTCTGGGAAGCGCTTTTAAGCTCTGTCGCTTTGGGTGTCTGGGCCTCGGAAACTGCGAGCGCATCTGTCCCTTTTCGGCTATCCGGATGGATAGAGAGCGGCGTTTACCCATCATCGATCCTGAGAAGTGTACCGGCTGCGGGAAGTGTGTGGCGGAGTGCCCTCAGGGAGTTTTGGCCCTTCTCCCCTATGAGGAGCGGGTGCTTTCGGCCTGTAATTCACTTGATCCGGGGAAACTGGTGCGTCAGGCCTGTAGCCGGGGGTGCATCAAGTGCCAGCTGTGTGTCAAAACCTGTCCAGAAAAGGCCATCACCCTGGAAAAGGAGCGCATCGTGATCGATGCGGAGAAATGCACCCTCTGCGGGTTGTGCATCGAAAAGTGTCCTACCCAGTGCCTGGTGCGGGTTTTTCAGCGCTCGGCGGTAGCACAAAACGTTGAGGTGAAGTGAAATGAGCTTTCTTCTGGGAATGGATATCGGAACCACCAACACCAAGATTCAGATTTACGATGTTGCCGGACATGTCCAGGCAGAGCGCAGTTTCCCCACCCCGTTTTTCGAGGAGAACGGGGAGCGTTTCTATAACCCCTCAGGGATTGTCGATCAGGTGGTGGAAGCCATTGCTTCCTTTGAGAAGCGGTTACTTCAAAAAGTGCAGGCCCTGAGCGTTTCCAGTTTTGCCGAAGTGATGGTGGGGGTGGGGGAGGATGGCTGGGTTTTACCCCGCAGCATCCCCTGGTATAGCGATTGCACCAAGGAGCAGTTTGCACGATTCACCCTCGATCCCGAAGAGGTGTACTGGATCACCGGTCTTTCTCCGCAGCACAAGTATTCCTTTTATAAACTCCTCTGGCACCGGGAACACGAACCGGAGTGGTTTTCCCGGGTGCAAACCTGGACTTCCATGTCTGGGTTCATTCTCTACCATTTGAGTGGGGAGTTCTCTTTCGACTATTCTCTGGCTTCCCGCACCATGCTCTTCGATCAAACCCATCGCACCTGGTGGGAAAAGCTCTGCGCGGTAGCCGGTATTTTCCCGCAGAACCTTGCCCCCCTGTACCCCTCGGGAAAAGTTCTGGGAACCATCCGTAAGAGTCTGGCTTCCCAGACGGGCTTAAACCCCCGAACTCTCATCGTCACCGGGGGACATGATCACCTCTGTGCAGCGCTGGGAAGCGGCGTCTTTCGACCGGGGTGGGTGCTCATCTCTTCCGGAACCACCGAGTCCATTACGGTGACGCTTCCGGAGCCACCGAAACGAAAACCTCTGGGGAAGGAAAAACCCTTCTCCTTCGGACACCATGTGGTTTTCCCCCACTACTACGCGATGAACGGTATTTACAGCGGGGGATATGCGGTGGACTGGGCGATGCGGATTTTAGGGGAAACCCACCGGGTTTTTCAGGATTTACCGCTTTCCCTTTCTCCCTCTACCCCCCTCTTTTTCCCCTATCTTTTAGGGAGCTACTATGAGGAAGCCCGAGGGGCGTTCCTCAACCTTTCCGGGGAAACGCAACGGGAAGACCTGCTTTTGGGGGTTCTTCTGGGTTTATGCCTGGAATACCGCTACCTTTTCGAGATGGTTACCGAAACCCTCGATTTTCCGGTGGAAAAGGCGGTGAACGTGGGAGGAGGAACCAAAAACCGTTCCTGGATGCAGCTTAAGTCTTCCATACTTTCCCGGGAGATTGTGGTTCCTGAAGACCGGGAGGGAAGCTGTAAGGGAGCGGCGCTTCTCGCCGGGCTGGGTTGTGGTCTCTATGGGGATGCGGAGGAGATGTTTTCCACCACCTTCCGGGTGGCCGAGACCTTTCTCCCCGATGTAACGACAGCGGTTTTCGACCGTTATTTTGCACTCTATAAGGAGTTGCGCGAGGATTTGAAGGCGCTGAATCAGAAAATCTTTCGGTTTTTGCGGTGAGGTTATGGAGAATCGGGTGGGTGTCATCGGCATCATCATCACCGACCGGGAAAAACAGGCGCACCTGGTGAACGAGGTGCTCGCCGATTTTGGGGAAATCATCGTGGGACGGATGGGGATACCCTATCGGGAAAAGAACATCTCGGTTCTTTCGCTCATTGTGGATGGGGATACCGACACCCTGGGCGCGCTCACCGGGAGATTGGGAAGTATCCCGGGGGTAAAGGTGCGCTCGGCGCTCATTCCCACGGAACCTCGGCGGACTTCGGAGTAGCTACCCGCTCGACAAGCACAACACAGAGCGCTACCCCCAGGGCAATGGCTCCGATACTCTTCAAGATAAACAGGGCGCTGTTTCCGAAAAGCGAAGCCCACAGGAGGTTCAGGGCGTGTCCGAAAGCCCAGGCAAACCCCATGGCGATGGAGGAAGCGAAAAGTCGGTGTTCGGGAAGAAGCCTTTGGGCCTCGGTGACGTTGGTACTCATGGTGAGGAAGGTAGCGAAATCGGCGAGAATATAGAAGAAAAAGAGGAACGCAAGGCTTTGCGCTTCGGTAAAGGCGAGCACCGCCACCCCCAGGGTGAGAAAGGAGAGGAAGTTGAGTTTCCCGTTGGTGAAACGTAGCTCCATCCGGCTTCCCAGGATGTTGGCCGGAATCCCAAAGAGCACCCCCAGGGTAAGGAGTGCTCCCCCGGAGAGAAGCGAATACCCCTTCTCGGCGACATAGATGGGAACGAAGGTATGAAAAGCTGCGGAGATGAAGGTGCGGCTACTCACCATAAACCATATCGGCCAGAGGATTCCGAAAAACCTCCAGGAGAATGCCGCTTTTTGGAGCTCACAGGAAGGCTTTCTTTCCCGCAAAAACCAGAGGCTCAACGGCACAAGGATGCAAAGCGCTACGAGGGAGAGGCTGCGGAGTGAATATCGCGACACAAACCAGGTGATGAACACCGGCCCCAGCGCACCTCCTAAAATCCCTCCGGAAATGAAAGCGGTGACACCCTTTCCACCCCGATTGACTCCCGAGAGCGCCGCTCCCAGCGGATGAAAATACCCATCGGCGAGATAGATGAGAAAAAAAACTGCGAATACCGCGAGAAAAGGAAGGGGAAAAACGAGAAAGAGCATGGGAATCAGCGTGAAACTCATCCCCCAGTACGATTGGCACCAAGGCTTCTCTTGCTTTCGAAAAGCAAAGAGCACCTGACTGAAAGAACCCACAAAAGCGAGCACCGCTACCCCCATGGCTACCGTCCTTCCATCCAGACCGTACTCGCGGATGAAATACGGACTCAGGGGAGCGGGAAACGCCACCACAAAATCTACCACAAAATGAAAAAGGAACATGAGTAGCGCCATTTTGTACTCCTTGTTTTACCGCCTTACCTCACCGGATAGAGTGTAGCACGAAAAGCATTTTATAGAAAGTGCGGTGGTTTCTTCTTTTTTACGCTCCTGCGAAAACCTTCCCTTCACCGCAAGGTGCGAAGCGTTCCCGGTAGCGAGACCGCTTCACCCCTTTCAGTCACTGCGCGGATGCGTAACCGGAAGCAGTCTCATAGTTTCAACCACTTTAACGATTGGGAATCCTGGGGGATAAAAACGAGATTGCTTCGGAGACGAAAATACGAGGTTCACCATGACGAAGTGGTAGTAGTGTCACCCTGAACTCGTTTCAGGGTCTCGTTTTTTCTCTACGTCACCCTGAATTTATTTCAGGGTCTCGTTTTTGAGATGCTGAATCAAGTTCAGCATGACGGAGTAGTAACGTCACCCTGAACTTGTTTCAGGGTCTCGTGTTTGAGATGCTGAATCAAGTTCAGCATGACGAGATAGTGGTAACGTCACCCCGAACACCAAAGAAGTGCGTCACCCTGAACTTGTTTCAGGGTCTCGTTTTTTTCTCTGCGTCACCCTGAATTTATTTCAGGGTCTCGTCTTTGAGATGCTGAATCAAGTTCAGCATGACGGAGTAGTAACGTCACCCTAAACTCGTTTCAGGGTCTCGTCTTTCACCCTCTACGTTTCAGGGTCTCATACTTACCTTTACGTCACCCTGAACTCGTTTCAGGGTCTCGTTTTTGAGATGCTGAATCAAGTTCAGCATGACGGAGTAGGAGGATGCTGAAACAAGTTCAGCATGACAGGGTGGTAGCAGCGTCACCCTGAACTTGTTTCAGGGTCTCGTCTTTCTCAGTCGTTTTTAGAGTCCCACAGTGAAAAACCGAAACTGCGAGACCACTTGGCAATGAGTTGCTGCAAATTGAATATACGGTGACACCTCCCAAAAAAAGTCACTGCGAGGATGCGTTCGCATCCTTATGTTTTTTCTCTGGGGATTTGGGGGTCTTCCCCCCCAACGTTATAAGCGGAGCCGGAAGTAATCTCGGAGTTTCAGCCACTCGAACGACTAAAGACTTTGGAAAAAAACTGAGACTGCTTCGCCAAACGAAAAAGCGAGTTCGCAGCGGCATTCTTGCGCGTTTATAGAGAGGGAAGGCGGGTGGCTTAAAAAAGCCACGGTGTTCCGGGGGCTTTTCAATCGGGTTATCGGTGGGTAGCTTCAAAGGGGGTTATAATTTGGATTTCCTCGAGCGAAGTCAACCTCGAAGCATCGAGTATTTCTATTTCCAGCGGGAAACCCTGGGCATCAAGGTGGAGGATAACTCCCTCTTTAAGATCCACAGAATCCGCCGGATAACCCTCTCTGAGTTCTATGAGGAGAATATCAGCGTCTTTCGAGTATTTTATCTTCAAAGATCTTACCTCCCTGAAAATAGCGCTCGGCATAAGGGAAATAAACGGTAACAAGCACCGGTGTATCTCCCTCGTACTCGTAGATCGCTCTGACGAGATGGGAACTTTTCCACCTTCTGTGAGCGATGTAGCGATTACCGTGCCCGGTGAAAACCTCTTCAGGAAAAAGCAAAGTTTTGAGAACCTGCTCTTCCGAAAGGGACCACTTCTTTATTCTCTCCAGAGCATGGTGGAGGAAAAGGATGTTTATCTTTCTTCCTTGAACGTTGATGCTGTAGACCTTCCCCCTGGCGCATAGCCTGATTCCCGCAACACCGAATTCGAACACGTTCCCACCATACCTATTATGTCACAATTTTTCGGGGAATTCCAGAAACTCCTCACGGGAATCATCCTTCCCTTCCATTCCGCACAGAGAGAAGACCCCCAGTTTTTCCTCTGTTGCAGGTGAAGAATCCCACCCTATAGAGAGCCTGCTTCGCCAAGCGAACAAACGAGGCTCGCAGTGACAGAGTGGGGATGTCTCTGCGAGGATGCGTTAGCATCCTTATTTTTTCTTCTTTCCTTTTCCCCAGGGGGTTTGGGGGTCTTTTTCCCAACGTTATAAGCGAAGCACCGTAAACTCGTGCCTTTCGGTGCTTGGAAACCGGGAATGTAAAATGAATTCCGGGTGAGGTTGCGCTCGCATCCAAAGCAATTGGTTCCCTTTCTGGAAGGTGCGCTCCTTTTGCGGTATCCTATAAGGGGTGGGAAGTCGCTCTGAAAAACTCTGGGTACAGGGGTTTTTCGGGAAACCCGTACCATCAGGATACCGGGAGAGGAGGTTTTCGGATGGGAATATGGAAGCAGGTTGGGGAATGTGGGCTTATCGCGGTAATGGTTTTTCTCCTCTGGGGAGGGGTGGAAGCAGCATACGCACAGAGTCTCAATCAGGGTGTGGAGGGGAGTGAGGGAATTCTGGAGATTTCCTTTGAGTACCGCAGGCGCGGCGGTATCGCTTCCAATCAATTTGCTCTGTGGATTGAAGATGCAAAGGGGAATCTGGTGAAAACTCTCTACGTCACCCGGTTCACAGGTTATGGGGGGTACCTGAGGCGTCCGGATTGTCTCCCCACCTGGGTAGAGAAAGCGAAGCCTGCGGAGCTTCCCGCGGAGGTTCTCGATACCATTTCAACACCGACTCCGCCGGGTGGTCTTTTGGTGTACAGCTGGGACGGTCGGGATGAGCGGGGGAACCTGGTGGAGCCTGGGGAATATCGCTTTTTCCTTGAAGCCACGCTGTACTGGTCTAACCGGGTGCTCTATAGTGGTCGCTTCCACTATGGGGGAGACGATCAGGAAACCATCCCTATTTCTGTAACGTACTTTGGAGAAGAGAAGTACGCCGGGATGATTCAGGGGGTGAAAGTGAGGTACATTTCGCAGAAATGAGGTTTCGCGGAAAGTCCTTTTCCGAAAGTGCTGGTGTTTTCCGCTTGCTCCATCGCATACAATATTGAAAACGATCGAAGGGGGGTTCACCGAAGGTGGCGGTTGGAATCATCATGGCGGGGGGAAAGGGGGAACGTCTCTGGCCTTTGAGCCGCCGGTCCAAACCTAAGCAGTTTCTCGAAATTGGGGGGAAAAGTTTCCTGCGACGAACTGTGGAGCGGGTTTTACCGCTTTTCGGTTGGGAAAATCTCTATTGCGTGATACCCGAGGAGTTCCGAGAACTGGTGCTTGCGGAGGTTCCCGAGATTCCTGAAAGGAACCTGGTTATCGAGCCCATGGGGAAAAACACCGCCCCCTGTATCGGGCTGGCGGCTTTGGCGGTGTCGCAACGTAACCCAGAGGAGGTGATGGTGGTTCTCCCCGCCGATCACCTCCTGGGAGAGGAGGAGCGTTTCCGGGAGGTCCTGCGATTTGGAATGGAGCTTGCGCAGGAAGAGTGGCTGGTGACGCTGGGGATTGTCCCTCAGAGTCCCCATACCGGTTACGGGTATATCCGGGGGGGTGAGGTATTCCGCAAATCTCCACACTTCCTGGCGCTGCGAGCTCTGGGGTTTCACGAAAAACCCACTTTTGAGGTGGCGCAGCAATACCTTGCGGAGGGGAATTACTACTGGAATAGCGGTATGTTTTGCTTCCGGGCGGATGTGATCCTCGGGGAACTCTCCCAGCACGCTCCGGAAATTTTTAAAGGGCTCGCAGCACTTCGCCAGGACTTCGATAACCAGACCCTGCGTGAAGCGGTTTTTGCGCGCTTTCCCTCCGTGTCCATCGATTATGCGGTGATGGAAAAATCCGCACGCATTCTCCTTGTCCCCGTGGATATTCCCTGGAGCGATGTCGGCTCTTTCCCCGCGCTCTCGCAGGTTTTGGGGGTGGATTCCTGGGGGAACACCGTTTCTGGGAAATACCTGGGTGTGGATACCAGGGGATGTCTCTTTATCACCCGCAAGCCTCTCTTCAGCCTGGGGGTGGAAGACCTGGTGCTCATCGAAGCGGAGGACCTCATCTTTGTTACCACCAAAAAAGAGAGTGAAGGGGTAAAACGCCTTTTGGAAGTGATAAAAGAGCGTGAGGATTTCAAAGGTTACCTCTGAAGCCTTCGAAAGGGGTGAATGTATTCTTCACCCGCCAGCACCACCGGGATTTCCTGGATTCTGGTGAGCTTCCGGTCGGTGGTGAAGCATTCCCGGCATTCTGCGGCCAGTGCGCATCGGGGGTTTGGAGGTTCTATTTTACTTCAGTATCGATGGGATACACCTGAAGACCAGGAAAACCTTTGAAAAGGGAGTGGTATCCGGCTCTGAGAGGCTTTGAAGGGTGCTTATCACTTGAAAGTTCGGAGCGGATTCATGGATGGCGTGTTGCGGTGAACATCCGGAGGCGGTTTTCAGAGTTTGTGGTGAATTGGGGGTGTCACTGTTTTTTTTGCTCTTAGCGGCTCAAAGGGTGAGCGGACAGTTCAAAGCGCAAAGGCTATAGGAAGCCTTCGAGAAAAATCTTCACACCCACCGCCCAGAGCGCAATCCCACCGATAACCTCGGGCTGGAATGTCATGCCTCGACGTAAGGAATGTCCCAGAGACACCCCGAGATACGTCATGGTGCTCGCAACGATTCCGATCACAAGGGCGGGGAAGAAGATGGTGCGCGCAAGAAGCGCAAAGGAAAAACCCACCGCCAGTGCGTCGAAGCTGGTTGCCAAAGAAGCAAAAAGCAGCGGAATCCCCCGGCTTAAATCGGGAAACTGTTCGTCGGTTTTCCGTCGGAAAGCTTCGTAGAGCATCTTGGTGCCCAGCGCTCCCAAAATCGCAAGCACAATCCAGTGATCAAAGGCATCGAAAAGCGCACTCACCCGAGCTCCAGCGAAAAAACCGAAAAGCGGCATGAAAAACTGGAATAAACCGAACGAGAGTGAAAGGCGCAATCGCTCCCCCAGTAAACACTCCTTGCGGCACATTCCGAAAGTCACCGCCACCGAAAAAGCATCGAGCCCCAGGCTCACCGCCACAGCACCGATTTCCAATCCACTCATCATCCGATTCCTTTCGTTTTTGATAATGCTCCTATTATACAGTTTTTCACAAACCTTTGCGTATGGGATTCAAAGGGTAAAAGGGAAAACCTCCCGGGGAATCGCAATTTTCACTGTATACAGGGGATCGACGAGCTGGGAAACCTGAAAGTCGCAGGTCGCACTCATCAAAAGGTAGATTTTCTCTTCACTCCAGCCGGTAGCTTTCTGGAGTATCCGCAGCACCATTGCAGCACCCTCGTAAAAAGCACTTTCAAGCTGCGAGGCGCTATAGAGAAAGATGAAACGCTCTTTCTCTTCGATGAGGGGAGTAGCGATGTCCCAGTGGTTTTCTATAACCCCGAAGCGCACCCGCACCGAAGCTGCAACCTCCACACCGGCACCACAGATCTCCCCATCTCCCATCGCCGCATGCACATCACCCAGACCGAAAAGCGCTCCCTCATGGAAAATGGGGAGATAGAGGGTGTTTCCCGGACGAATTTCTCTGGTATCCAGATTTCCCCCGTGGTTTCCGGGGAAACGGGTAGACACCGCACCACTCTCCGGTGCTACGCCTATAACCCCTATCATAGGATTTAAGGGGAAAGAAGTTCCCTCCACCGTTCCCCGATTTTCGTGAAGGGTAACCATTTTGAAGAAATAGCGGTTGAAATCCGAGCGCAGCACACCGATACCGGGATGGGTAGAGATGAGTCCGGGAGAAACACAGGTGATATCGATAATTTCCACTCGAAGGAGCATCCCCCTTTTTGCTCCCCGCACAAACACCGGACCGGTAGCGGGATTGGTGCGCTCCAGGTTAATCGCTTCTAAGCGATCGCTTTCGTTTCGAATCTGGCCCCCAAAACAATCCAGCGTCTCAAAGACACACTCTTCACCCACGCTACACTCCGCAACAGGGGGAGTATCCGCAGCAAAGTGGTACACCAGATTGGTGGATGGAATACGCATCACCTTCACCTCCACCCCATAGTTTACCGTAGCGGCACAAAAGAAGAAACCCCCCGTTTCTCTCCGCACCACCCAAAGCCGCCTCTCCTCCCAAGAGTAACGTTGGAGGAGAATCCCCCAAACCCCTGAATTCCCGGGCTTATCGCTTTGAGGCCGCACGAGCCGAAGCGGTCTTACTTTTTCTCCCACCCGTCACTGCGAACCTCGCTTTTTCGCTTCCGAAGCAGTCTCTCTTTTCACCCCCTCGCTTCGGCGTCTCGTGTTTGCCTCTACATCACCCAAAACACCAAAGAAGTGCGTCACCCTGAATAACACCCTTACGTCACCCTGAATAACACCCTTACGTCACCCTGAACTCGTTTCAGGGTCCCGTCTTTGCCTCTACGTCACCCTGAATTTATTTCAGGGTCTCGTATTTGCCTGTACGTCACCCTGAATTTATTTCAGGGTCTCGTTTTTGAGATGCTGAAACAAGTTCAGCATGACGGGGTAGGAGGATGCTGAATCAAGTTCAGCATGACGGGGTGGTAGGATGCTGAAACAAGTTCAGCATGACGGGGTGGTGGTAACGTCACCTATACGTCACTTTGAACACTTCTTCGTCACCCCACACCACTTATACATCACCCTGAACACCAAAGAAGTGCGTCACCATGAATAACACCCTTACGTCACCCTGAATTTATTTCAGGGTCTCGTCTTTGCCTCTACGTCACCCTGAACTTGTTTCAGGGTCTCGTTTTTTCTATATTCTATACGTCACCCTGAATTTATTTCAGGGTCTCGTTTTTGAGATGCTGAAACAAGTTCAGCATGACGAGATAGTGGTAGCGTCACCGCGAGGTCGTATCGACTCCGAAGCAGTCTTTCTTTTTAGGTCTGTAGTGATTCCCGGTTACCCGTATGTGGTGTGGTGAATGCGACTTTCTTTTTCCTTCGCTATATCGTATAAAAGCCGGTGAGGTGGTTTTTAGGGCGCTTCAAACCCCTACCCGGAGGAATCTGGGTAGGGGTTTTCTCTATCCTTTATATCCGGAAGACGCTCACCGCATTCTGGAGTTCTTCGGCTAATTTCGCTAGGGATTCGGTGGCGGAGTTAATCTCTTGGAGAGAAGCGCTCTGCTCTTCGGTGGAAGCGGAAACCTCTTCGCTGGAAGCGGCGTTCTCTTCGGCTATGGCGGCGATGGAATTGATTCGTTCGGTGATTTCCTGGGTGCGGATAGTCATCTTTTCCACCAGAGCGTTGATCTCTTCCGAAGAGGCCTGGAGTTCCTGTTCGTTCTTCTCGGTTTCCTGACGGATTTCTTCGATGGTGGCTACGGCTTCAAGGAGGTTCTGGATGGAGTGGCTCACACCTTCGATCGCCGAGAGAATCTCCAGGAACTTTTCTTCCACTTTTTTGCTTTCCCCGGTGCCTTCTGCAACCTGACTGGCGGCTTTTTCGGCGTTTTTCACCGCTTTTTCGGTATCCTTCTGGATTTCCCCGATGAGCGCAGCAATTTGTTGCGCTGCCTGGGCGGAGTTTTCGGCCAGTTTCCGTACCTCTTCGGCTACCACCGCAAAGCCTCTTCCTGCTTCTCCGGCTCTCGCGGCTTCAATGGCGGCATTCAGAGCGAGAAGATTGGTCTGCTCGGCAATGCCGGTGATAATATCTACGATTTTTCCGATTTCCTGAGAGCGGGAGTTCAAAACCACGATGCTTTCGCGGATTTCCTGGGCCACCGCCGCAATGGTGTTCACCCGTTCCACCAGGCTCAGGATGAGCTCTTTCCCCAGTTTCGCTTCATCCTGGGTGCGCCTGGTGCCCTTCTCGGTGTCGTTCACTGCTTCTTTGATACCCTGGAGCGCCTGGTCGTTTTTAAGAAGGCTCTCCTCCATTTTCCGCAGAAGCACCAGATTCCTCTCGGTAGCTTTCTCGATCTTTTCGGCTTCCCGTTCTAATTCCCGGAGGTTTTCGCTACTGCGAGAGAGGTCTTCGCCCTGGCGATTAGACCCTTCGGCCACCTGCGCCATGGTGTGGGCGATTTCCTGGGTCGCTTTGGAAACCTCTGCTACCGAGGAAGAGAGCTCTTCGCTTGAAGCTGCGACCTGAGAGGCACCGCTGAGCACATTCCCCACCAGGTTCCGAAGATTTTCGAGCATCTGGCGGAACGCTCGGATGAGCATACCCACCTCATCGCCGCTACGGTATTCCTGGATGGTGATATTGAGTTCTCCCTGGGCAACCTTCTGTAACGCCTGGGAGACATTCCGGATGGGAAGCGCCAGGCTTGAAGCAATACGCAGGGCCAGAAGGACGATTGCTGCAACCGCTATAGCGGCGACGATGAGGATGAGGCGGGTCATCTCCACAATCGGCGCACGCAGTTCTTTGGTTGGTGCGACCGAAGCAATCCGCCAGTCTTTGAAATTCTCTTGCGAAAAGCGCCCCCGAGGGGTGAGGCTTGCGAAGAACACCACCCGCTCTTCTCCTTTGAAGCGATAGCGAATATCTCCTTCCTTATTTCTCTGAAGGGCTTCATCGACGGTGCGCAGGTTCGCATCGAACTCGGCAAAGCTTTTGCCCACCAGCTCACGGGTGGGGTGGGCAATTAATTTTCCGTTCCGAGCATCGTAGAGGTAGACGTAGCCGGTTTCCAGAATTTTTATCCCGGTCATGAGGTCCTGGATAAAGCGTTCCAGGTCAAACCGGACGGTTACCGCGCCGAGGAAATTCCCCTCCGGATCGTAAACCGGGCTGCTTACGTTCACCACGTATTTCCCCAGGTCGATGGATTTGCGCACATCCGAAAGGTAGAGCTTTTTCGCTACGCCGGAGGCTTTGAACCACTCGGTCTGGCTTTTATCTTCCCCGATACCGAGCCCCCCTGAATCGGCCACCTGGATGCCTTTCGCGTCCGCAAACGATGCCGAGGCAAGAAGCGGATTTTCCTGCACGATTTTCTTCAGGATGGCGTTTTGCTCTTCCGAAGAAGCTACCTTTCCCAGGCTCTCGGCAAGGAGTACCGCCTCTTCCAGCGCATTACTCAAGAAAGTGCTACAGGTTCCTCCCACACTACTGGTGATGTTCTTTCCGTTCCCCATCTCCCGCTCGGTGAGGACGGTCTCAAAGCGGGTGAGCCCCAGGTAGGATACGGCGAAAAATGGCAAAAGAGCAAAGACCAGAAAAAATACCAGGAACTTCCCCTTGAGGGTGGTGAGGCGAAACATAATTTTGCCTCCTTTCAAAGTTTACTCTAATAAATAATCGGCAATTTTCGTAAAAACTTGAGCGGTTTTCCCTGAACCACCGGGAATTTTTTGATACAAATCCCGCAAGACAAGGTGGGGAAAAGGAAAACTTTTCATCATCCTTTTTGTGTTACAATAGGGGAAAATCTCCGGATAGGAGGGATGACGGTGCACAGAAAGATTTGGGTGGCAGTGGTTACGGGGTTACTCGTACTCACCCTTGCCGGCGTGGTTCAGGGAAAGGTCTCTATCAGCGGTCTTTTCATGAAGCAGGCCGGTTACCAGGAAAGTGACATCCGAGCGATGACGGAGGAATTTCTGAAGCAAAACCCCGATATCGAGGTGAACCTTTCTTTCGTGGCCTATGAGGAACTCCATGACAAAATCGTGGTGGCGGCGGCAAGCGGTGCGGGGACTTACGATGTGATTCTCCTTGATTGTATCTGGCCGGCAGAGTTTGCCGAAGCGGGGTGGCTTCTCGATGTTACCGACAGGCTCTCTGCGGAAGATCGGGCGGATATTTTCCCGGAGGTTCTCTCTTCGGTAACCTATAAGGGGCGGCTCTACGGGATGCCCTGGCTCAACGACTGGCAGTACTTCTTCTATAATCGGAAGATGCTGGAGAGTATCGGCGGAAAAGAACCCCAGTACTGGCCGGAGGTGATGGAGTACGCTGAGAAGATGAAAGCGCAGGGGGTCGTGGAATACCCCGTCATCGATGCCTGGGGTCAGGGGGAAGCGGTGGTGATCCAGTGGCTACAGTACGTCTGGGCTATGGACGGGAAGCTCTTCGACGAAGCCGGGAATCCCATTATGGATCAGGGGAAGCCGGTCGAAGCCCTGAAGTTCATGGTGGACAATATGCAAAAAGGGCTCTTCAATCCGGCCTGCATCGAGTCGTTCTACGAAGAGGTACGGCGGGTGTTTTCGGCGGGCCAGGCGGCCTTCGGTCTTAACTGGACCTACATGTATAACCTGGCCAACGACCCGGCGGAGTCCCAGATTGCCGGGGATGCGGTGCTGGCGGTGATTCCCGGTTTTCCGGATGGGCGGCGGAGCGCAACCTGTAACGGGGGGATGGGTCTGAGCATTTTAAACACCAGTAAATCCCCCGATGAGGCCTGGAAGTACGTGACGTATCTTGCAAGCCGCGAAGTGCAGAAGAAGTACAGTAAGAACGCCCTACCCATCTGGAAATCGCTCTATGACGATCCGGAACTCATCGCCCAGCAACCTGAGGTGGTGAAGGTAGCCAAAGAACAGATTCACTACGTCTTCGACCGTCCCCAGGTGAGCTGGTATTCGCAGTTCTCGCTCCTTTTAAGCGAAGAGCTTCAGGCGGCGCTCACCGGAGGGAAAACCCCCGAACAGGCTATGGCCGATGTTTCCGCCCGCACCAGAGAGGTTATGGCCAAATATTCAGAGTGAGGAGGTGAAGGGGGGCGCTGTCCCCCCCCTTCTTCTATGCCGAGCAGATTCCGAAGAGAGGAAATCCGTTTTGCCTGGTTTTTGATTTTACCCTCTTTTCTCTTCATCGCCCTCATCATCTTTTATCCCACGATTTTTTCGTTCGTCCTCAGCCTCTTCCAGGTGGACCTCACCCGCCGGGCGCAGGGGACACCCTTTGTGGGCTTTCGGAATTACGCCGAGATTCTGCGCAGTTCCTATTTCTGGTCTTCCATGGGAAGGACGGCCTACTTTACGGTAGTCTCCATTGTCCTTGAGATGGTGCTCGGGTTTTTCATTGCCCTCCTTTTGAACCAGAAGTTTCGGGGAAGGGGTATCCTGCGCAGTCTCCTGCTTTTACCCTGGGCTCTACCCATTACCGTGGACGCCATCATGTGGAAGTGGATTTTTAATGCCAACTACGGGGCTCTGAATGCCCTTTTGACCCAGACCAGGATCCTTCCTGCTTACCGTCCCTGGCTCACCCAGGGATGGAGTGCCATGCACTGCGTGATTGTGGCCGATGTGTGGAAGGTGACGCCTCTTGTGGCGTTACTCCTTCTTGCCGGATTGCAGACCATTCCCCGGGAACTCTATGAAGCCGCTCTGGTGGATGGGGCAGGGAGAATAGCGAGCCTTTTTACCATCACCGTGCCCCTGCTTTTGCCCACCGCCACGGTGGTTCTGGTACTGCGGACCCTGGATGCTTTCCGGGTTTTCGACATCGTCTACATCATGACGCAAGGGGGTCCGGCCAACGCCACCAAGGTCATTTCCTTTTTGGCCTATCAGGAGGCCTTCAAGTTCCTCCACTTCAGTAAAGGCGCAGCCCTCTCCTATATCATCACCATGGTGGTAGCCCTTTTTGCCTACCTCTATACAAAAAGTATGCGCCGCCAGATCGAATATTGAGGGGTGAACCGATGAAGAGAACCACATTCCTGAATAAGTTGGTGATCGCGGTTTTTTCGATCCTTTTGGCCCTGGTGATTCTTGCTCCCCCGCTCTGGCTTTTTATCTCCAGCATCGCCGATTTGAAAGAGCTTCTGGCCATACCCTTGCGCTGGATTCCGGAGAACCCTAATTTTGCCCGCTATAGCGGGATTCTCTTCTCTTCGGGTCCGGAGAGCGAGTTTCGCACAATCATGGCGAACAGCCTCTACGTGGCTTTCTTCGTCACCGTGATCTGTGTTTTTCTGGGATCTCTGGCGGCCTATGCTTTCTCTCGCCTCCGTTTCCCGGGAAAAGACAAGGTGCTCTTCGTGCTCCTTTTTTCCTACATGCTTCCTCCCATAGCCTTTATCATTCCCCTGTATCAGACCTTCAGCCGTTTGGGGATGCTCGATACTCGAGGGGCGCTCATCGTCACCTATTCGGCGATTCTCGTGCCTTTCGTGATCTGGATGATGCGCACCTATTTCGACACCATTCCCCGGGATCTCGAAGATGCCGCCCGAATCGACGGCTGTACGTATCTGGGGACCCTTTTCCGGGTAATCTTCCCCCTTTCCCTTCCCGGGGTGGTGGCCACGCTCCTTTTTGCTTTTCTCATGTCCTGGGAGGAGTTCTTCATGGCCCTCATTCTCACCTCCACCCCTCAGGCCAAGACCATCCCGGTGGCCATTGCCGAATTCTCGGGGCGGCATTCCATCGACTTCGGGATGATGGCTACCGGTGGGATTCTGGCAGCTTTGCCCCCGGTTTTTATCGCTTTCGTGTTTCAGAAATACATCGTGGGAGGATTACTCTCCGGTGCGGTCAAAGGATAGAAAGGAGTGAAAGGACGAGTGGTCATCATCGTGCACGGTGGTGTTTCCAAAGATGAAATTCCTCACGCCTCTGATTGCCTGGTGCGGGCCTGCCTGGCGGGGTGGAAAGCCCTGAAGGAGAAAGAAGCGGTGGACGGGGTGGAAGAGGCGGTAAAGGTCCTCGAGGATGATCCCCGCCTGAACGCCGGAACCGGGGCATTTCCCAACCTCCTGGGGGAAGTGGAGATGTCGGCCAGCATCATGAAGGATGATTTTTCCTGTGGAGGCGTGGCGGGAATCAAGAACATCAAAAACCCCATTTCGGTGGCCCGGGCAGTCATGGAGAGAACCCGCCATGTGCTGCTTGTGGGGGAAGGGGCCAACCTCTTCGCCCGACTTCTGGGGTTTGAGCCCTACAATCCGGTGGGAGAACTCACCATAAGGACCCTGCAGAAGTCGGTTGAAAAAGCCAAAAAGGAGAAAGACTCCATTTACCACTACTACCTGGAGAGAGCCAGGGAAAAGCTCAAGAGGATGCACCTGGGGACGGTGGGAGCGGTGGTCCTGGATGGAAAAGGGCATCTTGCGGCCGGAACTTCCACCGGCGGGGTGGAGATGCAGCTTCCCGGACGGGTGGGGGACTCCCCCATCGTGGGCTGCGGAACTTTTGCCTGGGAGTGGGGAGCCGTTTCTATGACTGGAGAAGGGGAAGGTATCATCAAGCTGGGCCTGGCCCGGAAAATCGGAGAATGGATGGAACACTGTAGCGCTCAGGAAGCGGTGGAGCGGGGGATGGAGCTGGCCCGCCGGTTTGGGGTGCTCTGCGGGGCCATTGCCGTCCGCCGGGACGGTGGGATTGGTTTTGGCGAAAGCGAGGGAACCATGATTTGCGCCTACTTCAAAGAGGGTATGATGGAGCCCCTGGTGCCGGAAAGAAGACCGAACGAGGACCGGCAAAGCCGTTGAATCCCGATATGGGAACTCGGCCGGGATGGAAAAGAAGTTTCCCGGCCGGAAATTGTTTCTCCGGTGGGGTTTTGCAGGTTCTCAAAAAAGACCCCAGAGAAACCCGGTTTTCTCGGTGGTCTATGAATCGGTATCCTGAGGGGGAAGCGATTTCCGTTGACTCTGCAGGGAAAGAGATTATAATAATTCTCAATACCGGCAAAGAAGCCCCCTGGTTTTGGTGCCAGCGGGGCTTTTTGTTTGAGGGGGTGAGCAATGCGGAAAGTTCGGTGGTGAGAGTTGACTTTTGTGGTGGGAAAAGGGTATAAAATTAAAAAAGTTCAGGAGGTGGGATTGTGAAGAAGTGGTTGGTTTTTGGTTTGGTGTTTCTTTTGGTAGGTGTAGCCTTTGCAGCGTACGCGCAGGAACCTATTAAAATTGGGTTGGTGATGGGGTTAACCGGTCCGTGGGCTTCCATCGATACACCGGCCACCAACGGTGCCAAGCTGGCGGCCGAAGAAATCAACAAAGCCGGTGGCGTTCTGGGACGGCCGATCGAGCTCAAAATCGTGGATACCAAGGCCGACGAGGGTGAAACCGTGGCAGCGGTGATCCGACTCATCGAGAACGAGAAAGTCTCGGCTCTGGTGGGATACTGTGATACCCACTGGGTGAATATCGCTGCCCCGCTGGCCCGGGAATACGGCGTGCCCTTTATCACTCCGGGTGCTACCCATCCCCGAATTCCGGAGCGGACCGGAGCGTGGCTGGCCTGTTTCGGCGATAACGCTCAGGCGGCGGCCATTGCCGAGTACGTGGTGAAAGATCTGGGGCTCAAAAAGGGCGCCATCTGGATCGACACCGCGGTGGATTTCAGCGTGGCGGTCTGCGCCTACTTTGCCGATGCTCTGAAGCACTACGGTGGAGAAGTGGTCTATGAAGACTACTTTGAAATCAGCTGGAAAGATTTCTCCAGCATGGTAGCCCGGCTCAAGGAATATCAGGATAGAGGAGAGGTGGACTTCGTCTACGTGGGGGGCATTCCCGATAACTGTGGTCTCATTGCCAAGCAGCTCCGTGAAGGTGGCGTAACGGTGCCGATTTTCGGTGAGGACGGCTTCGATACTCCATTGCTTGTGGAGACCGGTGGAGAGGCTGCCGAAGGGGTAGTTTTTTCGACCCACGTTTCGCTGGAAAACCCGGCTCCCATCATCCAGCAGTTCAAGAGTGCTTACCAGGCTGCCTTTGGAACGCTTCCCGAAAATGCCTTTGCCGCTCTGGGCTATGATGCCATCAAGGTTCTGGCCAAGGCTATCGAGTTAGCCGGCAGTGACGACCCCAAGAAGATTCCCGAGGGGTTAGCGCAGATCAAAGGCCTCGAGGGGGTTTCCGGAACCATTTCCTATGAACCCGGAAGTCAAGTGCCGAACAAATCCGTGGCAATCATCGAGGTAAAGGGTGGTAAGTTCGTCACCGTGAAGCAGATTGCTCCGGAATACCTGCCGGATCCGAAACTGGCAAAGTGAGAAACACCTGGGGGTGGGGGGGAACGCCCCACCCCATTTTCTCTGCTGGAGGATAGGAAACCATCATGGCAGAAACGATGCTCAAGGTCGAAAATCTCTGGAAAAATTTTGGCGGCCTGACGGCGGTGAGTGAGTACACCCTGGAGTTACCCCAGGGAGAAATTTACGGGCTCATCGGTCCCAACGGAGCGGGGAAGACCACGGTCTTTAACCTGATTAGCGGCGTCCTGAAGCCCTCGCGGGGGAAGATCCTCTTTCGGGGGGTGGATATCACCTGGCTTCGCCCCGACCAGATTTCCGCCCTGGGGCTTACCCGGACTTTTCAGAACCTGCGCCTTTTTCCTTCGCTCAGCGTGGCGATGAACCTCCGGATTGCTTGCCATATCCACACCCGGAGCAGCTTTCTTTCTACGCTTTTTAGTGCTCCTTCCTTTTTTCGGGAAGAACGGGAGATTGAGCGGAAAGTGGAGCGGATTCTGGAACTCTTCTCGATGCAGGATTTCCGGGAGGAAATCGCTTCCAACCTTCCCTACGGTTGGCAGCGGAAGCTGGATATCGCCCGGGCCCTCATGTGTGAGCCAAAGCTTTTGCTCCTCGATGAGCCTTCGGCAGGGATGAATACTAAAGAAGCGGAGGATTTAGCCGTTCTCGTCCGGCGTATCCACGAGGAATTCCGGCTCACCATGATGATTGTGGAGCACCGCATGCCTTTCGTGATGGGGTTAGCTCGTCGCATTCAGGTTCTCGATTATGGTTCCGTCATTGCCTTTGGAACCCCCGAAGAGATCCGTAGCGACCCTCGGGTCATCGAAGCATATCTGGGAGCGGGTGATTTGATTGCTTAACATCGAACATCTCACGGTCAAGTACGGGGTTATCCCGGCAGTCATGGATGTGAGCTTGAGAGTGGAAAAGGGGCAGATCGTAACCATCCTGGGGGCCAACGGGGCAGGGAAGACGACTACCCTCAAGGCCATCATGGGGGTCTTACGTCCGGCCGGAGGGAGAATCTATTACCAGGGAATGGAGGTTACGGCGGTTTCTCCTGTCCAGAGGGTGAGACAGGGCATTGCCCTGGTGCCGGAAGGAAGAGGAATCTTTAACCGTCTCACGGTGGAAGAAAATCTTCTTTTAGGGGCGTACTGTCGTCCCAAAAATGATGCCGTGAAGAAGGACCTTGAAGAGGTGTATACCCTCTTTCCGCGCCTTGCGGAACGCAAGAAACAGGTTGCCGGGACCCTCTCTGGCGGGGAGCAACAGATGCTGGCTCTGGGCAGGGGCCTCATGAGTAAGCCCAAGCTCCTGCTTCTTGATGAACCTTCTCTGGGTCTGGCACCGCTTATTGTGCGGGAACTCTACGCGCTGATCACCAAAATTCGAGAACAGGGCGTTACCATTCTTCTTGTAGAGCAGAGCGCCGCGGTCGCTCTGGGGGTGGCCGATTATGCCTATGTTCTGGAGAGTGGCAATCTCAAGTTATCCGGGAAACCGGAGGAACTGAAGTCCCTTGAAGATGTCAAGAGGATTTATTTGGGAGGATAGCACGGATGTTTTCCTGGAGTTATTTCCTGCAGCAGAGCATGAATGGGGTCATCCTGGGCTGTATCTATGCCCTTTTAGCGCTGGGGATGACGGTGGTGTACGGGATTTTGCGTCTCATCAACTTTGCCCACGGGGCCCTCATCACCATCGGGGCTTTTTTCGTTTACTTCATTTTCTTTCGGGCCGGGATTAACCTGGCGGCGTCTTTATTTCTGGTTCTCGGTTTTGGGGGGTTGATGGGGCTTCTCCTCGATGCCGTTGCCTACCGCAAGCTCCGCGGTGGGCCGGAGGTGGCGCTCCTCATTACCTCTCTGGGTTTCTATACTTTTGTGGAGAATTTCATGAAGATGGTGGTCTCGCCCCAGCCCTATGCCTTCAAAACCCCGGCTTCGCTGGCGGTGATGTACCGGACGTCTCTCCTCACCTTTCGTTCCATCGATATCTTCATCATCGTTTCCTCCCTCCTCATTATGCTGGCCTTTAACCTGTTTGTGAAACGGACCAGAATGGGGATTGCCATGCGGGCTACTGCCGAAAACCTGGAAGTGGCCCGTTTCATGGGAATTGAAGTGAACCGGGTGATTTCCCTGGCCTTCGTCCTCGGTTCGGCCATTGCCGCTTTTACCGGGTTTCTGTGGGGAGCGAAATACGGGCAGATTTCCTATGATATGGGATTTTTAACCGGAGTCAAAGCCTTTGTGGCGGTGGTGGTGGGAGGAGTAGGGAGTATCCCCGGAGCCATGGTGGGAGGGTTTGTGCTGGGACTGGCCGAAATTCTCTCCACCGCCTTTCTGCCCACCCGTTTTGCGGAATACCGGGATGGCATTGTCTTCGGGATTCTCATTCTGGTGCTTCTTTTGCGTCCTGCCGGTCTCATGGGCGTCAAAGAGGAGGTACGGGTATGAGAAAGCGCATCCCCACCGAGTGGTACTTCCTTCTCTGGGGCGTACTCCTTTTCCTGGGCGTTTTTCTGGCCAACCAGTTTCTGAACCGCTATCTCCTCTACATCCTGGTTCTCATGGGGATTTATTCCATTGCCACCGTGAGCCTCAACCTCACCAACGGGTATGCCGGCCTTTTCTCCCTGGGCCACGCTGCGTTCATGGCCATCGGGGCGTACACCTCGACGCTCCTCACCTTTCCTTTATCTTTGCGGGAAGCCTATGAGTTACCCATGTTACCCACCTTTTTGGGGGGACCGGATGCGGTCTGGCCCTTCTTTCCGGCTCTGTGCATGGGGGGGTTGCTTGCGAGCCTGGCCGCTCTCCTCATCGGGGCGCCGGTTCTGCGCCTGCGGGGTCATTACCTTTCGGTAGCTTCCCTGGGTTTTGTGGTCATCATCACCACTTTCGCCAAGACCATGAAAAGCATCACCCGGGGGCCGATGGGAATCAGCGCCATTCCCTCCTACACCAACATCTACTGGACGTATCTCTGGCTTTTCATCACCGTCTACGTGGTCTGGAGGCTGGTGAACTCCCGCTTCGGTCGGGCCATCATGGCCCTGCGAGAGGACGAAACTGCCGCCCAGGTTCTGGGAATTTATCCCATGAAGTATAAGCTCTTTTCCTTTGTGGTGGGGGCCTTCTTTGCCGGAGTGGCCGGGGGACTCTATGCCCACTTCACCAAGGCCATCCGCCCTTTTGAGTTCTCCTTTTTCCTCACCTTTCAAATTGTGGTGATGCTCATCCTGGGAGGGATGGGAACCATCGGTGGACCCATCGTGGGGGCGGTATCGTTACTCGCTTTGCGCTACGTCCTGAAACCCCTGGAAGAGCACTTCAAGATCTACGGTCTCATCGAAATCATCTATGCCGTTCTCCTCATCGTGGTGATGCTCTTTAAACCGGAAGGACTGGTGGGTCGAAGGAAAGACACTCGAAGAGTTCTTTTGGGAGGGAAAAGTCATGGGTAAAAAGGTTTTACATCAGGAAATGAACTATACCGATTTCAAAGAAGGCCGTTTCGACAAGGCGATTGTGGCCGTCGGTTCGGCCGAAAACCACGGGTTCCATCTCCCCTTTGGAACCGATGCGCTGGTGGCCCAGGCCATCGCTCAGGAAGTGGCACAGCGGGTGGAGGGGATGCTGGTTTTACCTCCGGTGAATTACGGGGTGAGCGAGCACTACCAGCACTTTCCCTTTACGCTCACTTTGCGCCCGGAGGTGCTCATCGAAGTCCTGAAGGATATCTTTACTTCCTGCATCCGGCAGGGGATTGTGCGCCTCATCATCATCAACGGACACGACGGCAATATCGCTCCCATCGAAATTGCGGCTCGTTCGGTGAAGGTGAGTTATCCCCAGGCTTTCCTGGCTTCCCTGGATGCCTGGTGGGTGACGGCCGGAGAACTTTTGCCCCCTGATACCTTTGAAGTGTGGGGCGGATTGGGGCATGCCGGCGAAGGTGAAACCTCCATCGTTCTGCACCTTTTCCCGGAACTGTGCCGGATGGAAAACGCCCGGGGAGTGGTTCCGGAGCTTCCTCCGCAACTCAACATCAAGTGGAAGTTCGACGAGCTCACTCCCTATGGGGCCACCGGAGATCCCACCAGAGGAACCCCGGAAAAGGGGAGAAAGATGTTCGAAGCCCTGGTGAACCACGTGGTGCACTTCGTGCAGGAAATGGAGAAACGCAACTGGCGTTACGGAGAGCTACTCAAGATTTGAGGGGGAAACACAATGGGTGCCGAGTGGGTCACGATCGAGCGGCTGCAGGATTACGAAGGGCAAGAGGTGGAGATCCGGGGGTGGCTGGCCAATCGTCGCTCCAGCGGTAAGGTGGTTTTCCTGATTCTCCGAGATGGCACCGGTTTTGTGCAGGTTACCCTGAGTCTGGGGGAGTACTTCGATAAAGAGAACCTCAAATCCTGGGAACGTTTACCCCTGGAGTCGGCGCTCATCGTGGAAGGAAAGGTGAGACGGGAAGAGCGGGCTCCGGGTGGGTATGAACTTGAGGGGAGGAAAGTCACCCTGGTGTCGACTTCGGAAGAGTATCCCATTCAGAAAAAAGACCACTCGGTGGAGTTTCTCATGGAAAACCGCCACCTCTGGCTTCGTTCCCGCCGTCAGAATGCGATTCTGCGGATTCGAAACCAGGTGATGATGAGTATCCATGAGTTCCTGCAATCTCGGGGTTTTACCCTCATCGACCCCCCCATCCTCACCCCCGCAGCCTGTGAGGGAACCACCACTCTCTTTGAGCTTCCCTATTTCGACCTGGGGAAAGCCTATCTTTCCCAGAGCGGGCAACTCTACATGGAAGCGGCCTGTATGGCTTTTGGACGGGTTTACTGTCTTGCACCCGCCTTTCGAGCCGAGAAATCCAAGACCCGCCGCCACCTCACCGAATTCTGGATGCTGGAACCGGAAATGGCTTTCTATGACTGGCAGGATAACATGCGCCTGCAGGAAGAGCTGGTGAGTTTCATCGTCGCTCAGGTTCTGGAAAAGCGCAAGAGGGAACTGCAGATTCTGGAGCGGGATACCACTCTCTTAGAGCGCGTCCGGCCCCCCTTTCCCCGCATTTCCTACGCCGAAGCCATCGACATTCTCAGGCGCAAGGGTTTTCCAGCACAGTGGGGCGATGACTTTGGGGGAGATGAAGAATCGGTGATTTCTCAGGAATTCGACCGCCCGGTTTTTATCCATCACTACCCCGCAGCCATCAAAGCCTTCTACATGCAACCGGATCCCGAAAACCCGCAGCTTGTACTCAACGACGACCTCATCGCCCCGGAAGGGTACGGCGAAATCATCGGAGGGAGTGAACGAATTCACGATTTAGAGCTCCTGGAAAAGCGCATCGCCGAGCATCACCTCCCTCGGGAAGCTTTCGCCTGGTACCTGGACCTGCGCCGTTACGGCACCTGTCCCCATTCCGGATTCGGCCTGGGAATTGAACGAACCGTAGCCTGGCTCTGCGGCATCCACCACATCCGCGAAGCCATTCCTTTCCCCCGCCAGATTTACCGACTCTACCCGTAGATTTGCGCTTTTCGGTTTACCGACCGTGATTTGAGCGCCCCGGCACGTTTTTTGAGAGAGGGGAAAACAAAAAGCGTACCGGCTGATACCGTAATTTGATTTGACAAATTCAGCGGTGAATGATAGTATTGGATTGAGCTTGCGCAAGCTCTTTAATATCCATTTTAGGAGGTTCAATTTTAAATGGCAACTGGTAAAGTGAAGTGGTTCAGTGCAACAAAGGGTTACGGTTTCATCGAGTCTGACGGGGGTGGGGACGTTTTCGTCCACTATACCGCCATCGAAGGTAATGGTTTCAAGACGCTCGAGCAGGGTCAGGCGGTGGAGTTTGAGGTTCAGCAGGGAGCAAAAGGACCTCAGGCAGTAAAGGTGAGAAAACTCTAAAGGAAAAAAGCCCCAGAGCCATCTGGGGCTTTTCTGTTTTTTCTTCAGGCTTCCTTCATTTCTAACTGGTGGTTGATGATAGGCTGGTGGAAATAGGCTTCGCTGACGTAACGGCGCATCATCCGGTGGGCATTGAAGTAGGAAGCGATCTTTCCGATGGAATTTTTCATCAGTTTTACCCACCAGTCTACCCGTCCGTAGTAGAGGGGGAGAATGAGGTATTCTAATTTGTGATAGAAATCGTCGATCTCTTCTTCGAAGATCTGTTGCGGTGTTCTACCGTCTTCCCTCTCTGGACCTATGGACCAGCCGGTGATACCTTCCAGGTGTCCTTCGATCCACCAGCCGTCGAGGACGCTGAAATTGGCTACCCCGTTGTGCGCGGCTTTCATACCGCTTGTTCCGGAGGCTTCCAGAGGCCTCATGGGGGTGTTGAGCCACACATCCACCCCCGCCACCATTTTCTGGGCGATTTCCATATCGTAGTTTTCCAGGAAAGCGATTTTCATCTCCGACTGGAGTTCTCGAGCCTGAAGGATGATTTCCTGGATGAGCTTTTTCCCCTCAAAGTCCTGGGGGTGCGCTTTTCCGGCAAAAATGAGCTGAATAGCCCCCTTGCGCTTCACTTTACGGAGGCGCTGGAGGTCGGTAAAAACAAAATGAGGTCGTTTATAGGAAGTCATTCTCCGGGCAAACCCTATGGTGAAGGTATTCTCGTCCATGGTGATTCCGGTTTTCTCTTTCACGAAGGCCAGGAGCTTTCTTTTTTCGGTCTGGTGAGCCTCCCAGACTTTCTCGTCCGGGATCACATCGGCCCGCACCAGTAACCCCGGTTCGTGAGCCCATCCGGGGATATACTCATCGAAGATTTTGCGGAAACTCTCCGAAGTCCAGGTGAATCCGTGAACGCCGTTAGTGATGGAATGGATGTCATAGCCGGGGAACATGTGCCGGGAAACTTCACTGTGCCGTTTGGCTACACCGTTCACGTAACCGCTTAAATTGAGCGCCAAAAGCGTCATGTTGAGATACTCCTCTCCTCCCAGTTGCTTCAAAAGGGGCAGGGGAATCGGCTCGCCCAGGACTTCCTGAACCAGGTCATGGTGGAACTTATCGTGTCCGGCTTCCACCGGAGTGTGGGTAGTGAACACACACCGGGCTCGGACTGCTTCCGGATTCAAGTTCTTTTCCTGGCGCAGGAGCTCCACGGTGGCCAGGGCGGCATGGCCTTCGTTGATGTGGTATTTCCGGACTTCGAAGTCCAGGGCTTTGAGCAGTCGAACTCCCCCGATGCCCAGGACGATTTCCTGCTTGAGACGGTATCTACGGTCTCCTCCGTAGAGGTAATCGGTGATGGCTCGGTCTTCGGGGGTGTTTTCGGGAAGGTCGGTATCCAGGAAGAACACCGGTACCACCCCGCCGGTGACACTCACCAGAGTATAAAGCCAGGCCTTTACCTTGACTTTCCTTCTTTCGATTTCGACTTCCACCGTGGTGGGTAGGGGGGTGAGGAATTTTTCCACTTCCCATTCCATGGGGTGTTCCACCTGCCATCCGTCGGGAGTGAGTTCCTGCCGGAAGTACCCCTTGCGGCTTAAGATGGTTACCGCCACAAACGGTAAAAGCAGATCGGCAGCGGAGCGGACGGTATCTCCGGCCAGAATCCCCAGACCTCCACTGTAGGTGGGAATATCGTTCGAAAGGGCGATTTCCATGGAGAAATACGCGATAACCGGTTCCTGGCGTAGTTTTTGCAGGACTTCCATGTTTGTACCTCCCTTCACTTTCCGGTAGAACCCAGGCCTCTTTCTCCCCGTTCACTGGGAGAAAGGGTGGACGTCTCCACAATCCTGACTCGAGGCACCGCCCGCAGGGCTCCCTGAGCGATGCGATCACCTCGTTGCACCTGGTAGGTTTCCTCTCCCAGGTTAAAGAGCCGCACCACCCAGCTTCCCCGATATCCAGCATCGATGGTCCCAAGATGAATGAGAATGCCATGCTTGATACCCATACCGCTTCGGGGGCGCAACACCACTTCATAGCCTCTGGGGAATTCGGAAGCGATTTCGAGATCGATGGTGACACTCCCTCCGGGGGGGATAACGGCATCAACCGGAGAAAAGAGATCAAAACAGGCATCATCGGGAAAAGCAAAACGGGGAAGATAGGCGCGTTCGGTTAATCGCTTAAAGCGTATGACGACTTCCATAGAGCCTCCTTTTCTTTCCATTATACTGTATTTTTTTCCCTTGCGGTAGAATAGAAGGGGTGAGGGAAGTGGGAAAAGAGCGCTCTCTTTTGGGGAATCTTTTTCTCATCTCGGTGGTGACGCTGGCCTTTGAGACCGTGGTGTTTCGCATTTTCGCCTTCCTCTTTGGATACCATTTTGTTTCCCTCCTTTTAGCCTTGGCCCTTCTGGGATATGGGGTGGCAGGGAGTGTGGGAATGCGGATTCCCCTTTCCTTCAAAGAAAACCTCCCCGGGGCGCTGGGTTGTTCCCTGATTTTCTTCTTTCTGGGGCTCTGTCTTTTACCCCTTGATCCGTACGGTCTTTTCCTCCGGCCGTTTTCGCTTCTGGCTTTAGGGGGTATGCTCCTTTTTACGCTTTTACCCTTTTTCTGGCACGGACTGGTTCAGGTTGTTGCTTTTGAGCGTTTTCCCCGACACTTTTCTCGCTTTTACGGTTTTAACCTCCTTGGTTCGGCGGTGGGGGTAGGGGTGGGTCTGGGGGGACTTTGGTTTCTGGAGGAATCCCGGGTTATCCTTCTTCTTGCGCTCATCGGAGTTCTGGGGAGGATGCGGATGGTATGGCGGGTCGCTTTTGCGGGATTTTTACTCCTCATTTTCTTTTCGCCTCTACAGATGTACCGCTCTCCCTATTCGCCGTCTTTACTTTTGCGGGAAATTCCCGAAAACACCCTCCTTAAAACCTACCGTAACCCGGTGGAAACCATGGAAGTCTTTTCCACCCCCTCTTCCCGGGTGGGATGGGGTCTGAGTGTGCGCTTTGCCGGGGTTCCACCGTCTTCGTTTACCCTGGTTTTTGATCACCATTTCTCCGAAACTTTCCCCACCGAGCATCCGGAGCCGTTTCTGGAGGCCTTGCTTCTGGCGCTTCCTTTTCGGGTGGCTCGGCCTGAAAGGGTACTTCTTTTAGAAGGAAAAGGGGGACTGGAAGGGTATCTTGCGCACCACTTCGGCGCTTCCACGGTGGAACTGGTCACTTCCTCATTTCTTTTTGCTGCTTTTTTGCGGGATTTCGTTCCCGATTTTCCCGCTCAGGTGGTGGTCGCGACCCCTCGCCGTTACCTGCAAAAAAGGGAGAATACCTACGACGGTATCGTGGTCCAGGTTCCGGTGGGGAGGGCTTCCGTCTTTCCGGGGAGTTTTTCCTTCGCCGAAAATTTCCTTCTTACCCGGGAGGGCGTGGAAGCGCTTTTTCTGGCTTTGAAAGAGGAGGGGATGCTTGTTTTCCCCATTTTTTTGCAGAATCCTCCTTCGCTTCTTCCCAAACTGGTGACGCTTCTCGCTACGGTGGTGGAGCTTGATTCTCGCCTGGTGGTGGTGAAAAATCTGGATTGTGCTTTCGTTGTGGTGAGAAAAAAAGCCTGGGAGTCGGCTACCCTTAACGCTTTCAAGGAAGAAGTCAACCGGTGGCACTTCGACTTTATCTATTTTCCGGGAGGAAAGGAAGAAGATTTTGAGACGGTTTTCCAAACCGGGAAGCGCTATTATCGGGCGCTCAAAGAAGCTCTCGAAGGCGAAGCAGAGAATACTTTCTTTGATCTGCGACCACCCCGGGACCACCGTCCCTATTTTGGGAATTTCTTTCGCTTTTCGCAATTACCGGAGACCTGGCGGAATCTGGGTAAGCGATGGCTTCCCTTTGGGGGCGCGGGGTTTCTCCTCTTCATCGCTGTTTTTGTCCTGGTGCTGTGCTTTTCGGTGCTGGGAATTCTGCTTCCTGTGCGGGGTCTTGTGAAGGAGGCCATTGCTTTTCGGAGGAAGATACTCCTGGGGGGTATCTGTACCGGGGTGGGCTTCATGTTTGTGGAGATGGCGCTCTTTGTCCGTTTGAGCCTGGTGGTGGGCCTTCCTCTGTATACCTTTTCGTTGCTTTTGCTGCTCCTTTTGTGCGGTTCGGGGTGGGGAAGCATGCAGGTAGGAAGGGGACTTTCTCGGGAAAGGGTGAAAACGTATGCCTTTCTCCATCTCGCCACCATGGGAGGGTATTTTCTTTTGCTCCGGTTTTTCGGTAGCGAATTCTTTCTCCTTTTACCCCTGTTGCCACTCGCGTACTATAGCGGGATGTCTTTCCCCCTTCTTTCGCAATTCGTGCGCCGGAAGGCGCCGGCGCTCTTTCCGGCCCTTTTCGCCTATAACGGATTTTTCTCGGTGATTTCCTCGCTTCTGGCGCATTTGTTGCTCCTTTTCTGGGGGGCGGAGCTGGTTTTCTCGCTCACCTTTCTGGTCTATCTCACCTTCTGGGTCATTCTTCTCGCACTTCCCGGGTGAGGGGAACGAATTGTACCGCTCCTAAGTCTTCGGTGAAGATTCCCTCTTCGGTTTTGTGGACCACCCAGAGACTCTGGATGCTCCAGGGTGGTCCTACCGGAAGGACCATGCGCCCGCCGGTTTTGAGCTGCTGCAGGAGTGGGGGTGGGATGTGGTCCACACTGCAGGTTACAAGGACGGCATCAAAAGGGGCCTGTTCTTCCCATCCGAAGTATCCGTCTCCCCAGCGCACGCTTACCTCATAACCGAGGGTCCGGAGGGTTTCTTCGGCTTTCTGGGCCAATTTCTTGATGATTTCCACGGTGTAGACCCGGCAACCCATGGCGCTCAGGATGGCCGCCTGATATCCTGAGCCGGTCCCCACCTCCAGCACCTTGGCTCCGGGTTGCACCGCTATTTTTTCGGTCATCAGGGCCACGATGTAGGGCTGGGAAATGGTCTGGCCGTAGCCGATGGGGAGGGGCGTGCCAGCGTAAGCCCATTCTCGCAGGTTTTCGGGAACGAATTCCTCGCGGGGAACGGTCCGCAGGGCTTTGAGGAGGAGCGCATCGGTGATGCCCATTTTTTCGATCTGTTCGGCTACCATCTTCTCACGGGCGCTTTTGAAAGCATCTTCGGCAAAGGCCGGAAGAGGCATCCCCAGAAGCATTGTGAGAATGAGAGCAAAAATTAACATATTTTTCATATCCCTTTCACCGAATTTAATGATAAAATAGTTGCAGGCAGAAGGGAAGTGGGATCAAAGTCGACCTTCCGGTAGATTTGCATTTTTACAGCCCTACTCAGGGACTCCTGAGTTTTGAAGAAGTAGTGCGGGCTATTTTCGATTTCATTCGCGAAGAGCCCCGGTGTGATTATCGCCTGGTCATCGGCACCGACTCCCGAGATTTCCAGATCGAGCCTCCCATCCAGGTTTTCGTCACCGCTTTAGTGGTGCACCGCATTGGTTTTGGGGGGAGGTACTTCTGGCGGCGGTTTTATCGGCGGGAATCATCCGACATCCGGGGAAAGATCTATCAGGAAGCCTGGCTTTCTCTCCAGGTTTCCCAGCGATTGATGGAAATCCTCCGCTCCTATCCCGATAACCATCTCTCTAACTACCGGGTGGAAATCCATGTGGATATCGGGAACGCCGGACCCACCCGAACCCTCATCCGGGAAGTGGTGGGTATGATCGAAAATATGGGTTTTGTAGCCAAAATCAAGCCTGAATCCTTTGGGGCCTCTCGCATCGCCCACCGTCACACGTAGCGAGAGGCCTCCTCGTTTATCGTATTTTCTTCAGGCTTTCCTCCACAAGGGGTAGTATGTTCCGATCGATGCTTTCGTCGGTGTCTTCAGCCTTTACCCCTTTAAAGAGGAACCAGTATTCCACGTGTTCTACGGTTTCCTGTGGTTCAAGAAGGGTCAAAGGACCCAGAGACTCCAGCTCCAGAAAGCGGTGGTCGGTATAGAGTTCAAAGGAACACCCCATATCGGGATATGGCGCACCGAATCTGTAGGGGGCGATTTTCACAAAGAGGTACTCTTCAAAGAGATAGGCACCCCATCCCTGTCTATTACCGAAACCGGCTTTATTGGGGGCCGAAATTTCCGGATTCTGTTTCAGGGTTACATAACGGTTTCCGAAACGCCAGCGGGGGTCGTCCATCCTGGTGTACCCCCAGAGCGAAAGCGGCCGCACCGGGAGAAGATTCTCCGACCAACTCTGGTATGGTTCCTGAGGGATAATAGCCATGCCTCTCTGTGTCATGGCCGATAACGCCCAGGGAGCCAGTTTCACCGGCCAGAGGTTATGATTCTTCAATCTGTGGATGATGCGGAGACGGTTCTCGTCTGCTTCCATTTCCACCTCGATTTCCTTTTCGATCCCGGTGAGCTTTTCCACCTCCTGGGTAAAGATCCCCCCCCTTTCAGTTCTGGTGAAACGCACCGGTTCGTTGTCCGGGTTGTAGGAGCGGGGGTTGGCCTCCGGAGCGTGCCAGAGCCGGTGTCCTCCAAAGATATGCCATTCCGTTCCTCCGGTGAGTCCCATTTCCCCGGGCATTTCCAGGAAAAGATTGGGTTTTCCCGCAAACGCCAGCCGGATGATCCTCGGCCCCACTTCCTGGGTTACCACCACCTCAATTTCGCCGTTGGAGATGAGGCAATTCCTGGCCCATCCCCCAAAAGGGATTTCTTCCACTTTGAGCATAGCCCTTCCTCCTTATGTTTTTTTCTATATTACCTGATATTCGATATCCAATAAAGAAGCAATCTTTATTAACGTGGAAGCCCAGCGTCCATAGGCTAAAGCATGGTGGTGCGCAGCTCCGGCTTTGCACCATTCGTTGATGTAGGACTCAATCGCGCCCGATGAAGAGCGAAAGAGCATCTGGGGGGCCACGATGGGCCTTGGTTTCATGGGGAGTGATTCTCCCTCACAGATGATAAATTTCCACCGGTCCTCTCCGAGATACCCCAGAGAAAGGAGCGTCACCATCCCGGTTTGATAGGCGTATTCGAAGGATGCTCCAAAACCGTGGATGCCCTGGTAATAGATGCTCGGTTTGATTTTGACCTCTTTGGGGTGGGTAGCCAGGGCAGGATTTCCATGCCCGTCATGGGAGAGGACGATGGCGTTCTCTCGGAAATCCACCACATAATTTTCTAAAAAGGTGGAGGTGCCGGCGATGCTATTGAGGATGAGCATACTGACTGCCTGGGGAACATCAGCTTCACAGGTGAAAGGGGTTCCCAGGGTCATCATTCTGGATGTCCCGTAGGAAGGGATGATGCCGATGCGAGGGTCGGTAAGCCAGATCTGATCGAAGAGCGCCACCGCTTGAAGGTTTCTTTCTTTCACCATTTCTTCCAGGGCCAGAGCCAGTTTTGCTGAGCGAAGCATCATTTCTTCCGCCACGTCGATACTGCCATACCGGTTTTGCTCTTCGGCAATCAGCGCTTGAGCCCGCGTTTCTGGGATTTGAGAAACGATTTGCGGAACCACTTCGTAGTCTACCGGCCAGCAGACCGGCCCCAGATATTTGCGTAAGGATATTTCGTCAATTCTCAGGTCTGCCATTCCCTCAAAGGGGTGGCCGATCACCCCGATTTTTGCCTGGCGCAGAGCTTTGATGGCCCCCATAGCCTTCATCCATTCACCCAGTTCCTGATGAACGTGAGGGTCTTCGAAATGTCCGGAAACGATGGCAAACTTTTTCCCGATGCGATGGAGGAGCTGGCCGATTTCCGGTAATCCACACATTCCGGAGTTGAGCATGATGAGGTCGAAATCGGCTGTTTCGGGAAAACTCTCGATAAATTGTGTGTTCCAGATGAGGATCGGAGCGTGGGTAGCCAGGAACATGCGGAGCGGTACAATCCCTTTGGTGTAGGCTAATTCCGAGAAGACGATGCAATCCACATTTTCCCGGTTAAACTGTTCCGCGGCTTGCTGGGCTTGCCATTCTTCCTCTACCAGCCCCGGAAAGACCACTTCTCCCCAGGAAGAAAATCGTGTGGCGACCTTCCGGGCGGCTTCCTGGGCCTGAGGTCTGAGGTGAGCGGTTTTATTGAAGTCGTCTTCCAGGAGTGCGGTAACGCACACCCCTATTTTGAGGTTTTGATTCATGATTGATAATCCTCCTTTGACGAGAGAAAAATTTCCCGGCATTGTCGGTACACCCGGCAATATCTCTCGAAAGAAGCTTCGTAGACCCTGCGATGTTGAGGATTGGGAAGAAACACTTTTTTCTGGGGGGCCAGTTTGGCGTAGGCTGAGGCAAGATCGGGAACCTCCTGGATCGCCACCAGGCCTAAAAGAAATGCCCCAAAGGACGTAGACTCCTCTATACTCGGCTTGAGGATGGTTTTTTGCAGCACATCGGCCTTGATCTGTAACCAGGTGTCACTTCTGGCTGCCCCTCCCAGGGAGACAACGTGATCCGTCCTGATTCCCAGGCTTTCGATGAGTTCTACGTTTTCTCGCAGAGCAAAAGCGATACCTTCCAGGATGCTCCTTACAAAATGTGCTCGCCGGGTGGCCAGGGTTACCCCAAAGAAAATGCCCTTAGCCTGAGGGTTGTAGTCGGGGCTCAGGGAACCGGCAAAGTAGGGGAGCATGATTAAGCCCTCGCTTCCAGGAGGGACCCCCTCGGCCATCTGAATCAGTTCTTCATACTCTTTTGGACCATCAAAAAAGTTGTCCCGGAACCACCTGAGGATGATTCCTGAGGTGGGACAGTAGGGGAGCGCCAGGTATTTCTTTTCCCGTAGCGAGTGGCAATAGTAAGGAATCTTCGTAGCAAGATCAAAGCGCAAATTCTGGATGGTCGCTACCACCGCCAGAGCCGTCCCGGTGGTTTCCGAGATCATCCCTTCGGTGAAATTTCCGGCCCCGATGGCGCCACAGGCCTGGTCCATACCGCCGCAAACCACCAGACACTCTCCCTGGATGGAGAGTTCATGGGCAATCTCCGGGCGGAGGGGACCTACGACTTCGCCCGGGGTAACGAGTTCGGGAAGCAATTCCCTGGAGAGCTGTATCCCGTTCAGGATGTCTTCCCACCACTCTTCCCTGAGAATATCGAAGAATCCCGATGTGCATACCACGGATTTATTGGTGACGAATCGGCCGGTGAGTTTCTGGAGAATCAGGTCCTCGGCCAGCATAAATTTGTATGTGGAAGCATAAATTTCCCGGCAGTGGTTCCGAATCCACATGATTTTGGCTATCGGCCAGCTTGGTCCTATTTCAGGTATGCCGGTATGCCGGTAGAACGTCTGGTGGTCCATAATGTTGAGGAGCTCGGTTGATTCTTCCTGAGCACGGTTGTCGAGCCACACGATGCCTTTCATGAGGGGATTACCAAACCGGTCCACGGGGACCAGGGTTTCCCCCTGACTTGAGGTGCATATGAAGGCTACCTCGGCGGCGGGGAGATTCTGACGAACCAGGAATTGTCTCCAGCCTTTTTTGAGCGCCTGGTAGTAGGCGGTGGTATCCACCTCCACCCATTCCTCATGGGGAAATTCCAGAGAGTACTCTTCTACCGTAGAGAAGACCAGCTTCCCCTGGAGGGTAAAGACCGAAACCTTGACTGAGGTTGTGCCGATATCGACCGCTACGCACCACTTCATTGGATAACCTCAATACCCAGGAGTCGACCTAAATCAACGAGATCCGATACGAAATCTCCTTCTACAAGGAGACAGTGCTGCGCAGAGATTTCCTGAATGTAGTGCTCTATACCACATTCCGGTTCGAGCTCCAGGCTGGGGAAGCGAGGAGCGGGTTGAGGCCAGCCCAGCTCTTCCCAGAGAGGAGGTGCATAGGCTTTGGCTCTGGTTACAAAGAGGCGATAATGGCTCCCAAAGGAGGAGAGCCTTGCCACCGTTACGACTTCGTCTACCTTTATTTTTGAAGTGTTGGCTAACCCTGTGAAACCACCCCAGCCGTAACGGTTGATATGTGGAGGGGATTGGCAGAGAGAAAAGGGAGCAAAACCACAGACGCCCACCAGGACTTTTCCACCGCGCACTTCGTAGTGCTCCATAAAGGTGGGGGTTTTTCCACCGGAAATATATTTCAGCATGAGTTCGGTTACCATACCGGGGACGTCACATTCGCAGGTCGAAACCACCTGGTCAGAAAGAAGGGAGAGGGGAACACAGGGTGTGAAACCCATTACCTTGCTCATTCCCTCTACACACTTTATGGAAAGCCCGTGGTACCTCCGCTCCTTTATCCGTTCTTCCAGCGCCAGATAGATTCTGGCCGTCTGGTTGAGGATTTCATCGTCTACCGGGGCTTCAAATTGCCAGTCGTTTTTCATTTTCTCCCTGAGGACGGTGATTTTTTGGGGAGCAACCTTCTCCATAGCCTGGACGACTTCCAGGAGGGAGAACTCTTCTACCTCCACGCCGATTTTCTCCTTGAGGGAGAGTCCTTCGTACATAGCGGTGTAAAGTCCCATATCGGCATATCCGGCAATGCCGATGCGGGAATTTTTGAGCAGGGCTACAGTCTTGGCAATTCTTCCCACCCGTTTGATTTCCTCGATTTTCGAGGGCTGATCGGGCTCATCGATAACCGTAAAGTAGGGTATATGAAGGGCCTTGAGTGGGAAGAGCGCGGCGGTAATTCCTGCTACTGAGGCCGGAGAAACCAGACTTCCGCTGGTGGGGTTGGTTCGTCCACCTATTCCCCAGATGAGGATGGGCAGGTGTTTCAAGTTTTGGGCCAGGTGTACTACGGGAGGGGAATTGGTCCAGCTCACGAAATTCAGAACCAGAAGCTCCATGTCCACTTTTTGTAGCTCGGGGACGCACTGCTCGGCAGCTTCTTTACCGATCACAAGCCGTGAGAATTTTACCTCAAAGCCATTCTTTTCTAAAATTTCCCGGCACTCTTGACTCCTCTTTTCCAGATAATCTTTAGGATAAGCGAAAAAACCCAGGTGGACCAGGCCAACTCTTACTTTTTCCACAGCACTCACCTCCAGAGCTATTGTCTTTCCAGAACTTCTATTTTGATTTTTTGTAAATAATTGCTGAAGGCCACATAGGCTAAGATAATGAGACCCTGAATGGCGTTCTGGATAAAAGGATCTACATTGAGGATGTTCATGATGTTGAGGAGCATGGCAATGACGATGGACCCGATGGCTACCCCGATGGGGTTTCCGATTCCTCCGTAGAGACTCACACCTCCTACGACTGCCGCAGCAATGGAATTTAACTGATACCCTGCTCCTGCCCCCACGTTTGTGCCCCCCAGGCGATAGGCTGCCATCACCGCTGCTAAGGCACTCAGAAAACCACTCATGGTGTAACTCAACACTTTCACTTTCTTAGCGTTGACGCCGGAAAAGGTAGAGGCAATGGCGTTTCCACCCACCGCATAGAGGTTGTGCCCAAAGGTCGAGTATCGACAGAGGAAGAAGATTATGGCGGTCGCTATGGCCCATATCCCCACCGAGAGGATGGTTTCATCAAGGTGCAGAAAGGTCATGATGTTGAGGAGTGCCCTCTGGATGGTGGGGAAGTTGAAGGCAGCTGCCCCGAGAATGGTCAGGTTAAAGGACTCTAACATCATCATGGTGGCGAAAGTGACGATGAAGGGATAGATGTTCGTGGTCACCACAATAATCCCGTTTGCCAATCCCACCAGTGTTCCCCCACCCAGGGCAAGCACGATGGCCAGGTAAGGGTTCATGCTGGTAAGTTCTCCCAGAGCCATAATGGTGAGGGAGAGGCTAAAGAGGGAACCGACCGAAAGATCTATTCCTCCGGTCATAATGACTACCATTTGTCCCAGCGATACCAGACCCAGGATACTCGACCGAAGGAGTATGGCCCAGAGGTTGGTGGGACGGATGAAAATGCCTCTACTCACAACACCGGATATGACGAGCACCAGGGCAAAAGTGATATAGACGCTGTAATTGCGGAATGTGTAGAGGATAAATTGCGAGATAAGGTGTTTTTTCATCGCCTTTTCCTCCCCTTTACACTGGCGTACATGGCGGCAAGGAGCACGCCCCCGATGAATATTCCCTCCATAAAGGGAGAGATTTGCCAGAAAATGATGGATTTACCCAGAGTGGTGAGGATGAAGATGCCGAGCAGGGCGCTGAAGAGATTTCCTTCTCCTCCTGAAAGTGACACGCCTCCGATGACGGCAGCAGTAATGGCCCGGAATTCGTAACCCTCTGCTGCTCTGGGAAACCCGGCGTTGGAGAGAGCGGCGAGCATCACTCCTCCTATGGCGGCCAGGATCCCTGAGACCTGATAGGCCGAGAGCACTACTTTTTTGGTATCGATTCCGGAAAGGAAACTGGCGTACTCGTTTCCTCCTACGGCGTAGATATATCTTCCCCAGCTCGTCCTGGTGAGGAGATACCAGAAAAGGATGCTTACCGCAAGCAGTACCAGGAAAGGGATGGGCATGAAGAGTATTCTTCCCCGGGTAATATTTCGGAAAGAGGCAATCGCCAGGGTGGTGGGGACACCCCGGAGGATGAAGTAGGCAAAGCCGCTACCGATGAGGAGTCCCGAGAGGGTGCTGATAAAGGGGGGGACGTTCAGGTAGGAGACGAAGAGACCGTTGATGGTGCCTATACCCAGTCCGGCCAGGGTAGAAAGGGCGAAACAGAGAAAAAAGATTACCTCGTAGTTGAGTTCTTTTCCATAGAATTTCATTAAAGCGGCGGTGATCACCGTACTGAGGCTGGCGATGGAACCTACGGAGAGATCGATACCCCTGGTGAGGATTACCAGCGTTTCACCGATAACCAGAAACCCTAGTATAGAAGCAAAGGTGACGGTGCTGCGGAGATTGAAAGCATTGAAGAAATCCGGAGTAGTGAAGGCCAAGAGGAGAAGAAAAACTCCGTAGATGGGCACCAGGGTAAAGGTGCTCAGGAACAATTTTACTTTCTGCACATTCAGAGTTTTCTCCATGGTTATCAACCTTTCGCTGGACTCGTAAGGGAGTTCTGGGTGGAGCTGAGGGCGATTTCAAAAATTTCCTGCTTCGTAAATTGCTGGGGGAGGCATTCCTGGAGACGATGTTTGGAAAAGATCAGTACCCTGTCCGAAAGGGTCAGTATCTGATCGAGATCGGTAGAAATGAGGATGATCCCCTTTTGGACATCCTCGGCCAGATTGCGAAATAGTCGGTACAGTTCGTAGCGGGTTCCTACGTCAATGCCCTCGGTTGGCTCGATCAGCACCAGCACATCACAATTGGAAGCCAGCATTTTGGCCACCAGAACCTTTTGCTGATTCCCACCGCTTAAGTATTCCACCATTTGCAGATGTGAAGGGGTTTTGATACGCAGAGCATTGATATATTCTTTGCTCAGGTTTGATAGCCAGGAGGTGGAGACGATGGTCCGCTTCTGTTTGTTGATGAGTGACAGGATGATATTCTGCCCCACCGAGCGGATGCTGATCAGGCCCTTGGTTCGCCGGTCATCGGGAATGAGCGCAATCCCCATTTTGAGAGCCTTTTCAGGACTACTGAGGTGTACTTTTCTTTCGTGGAGGTAAATCTCGCTTGCCCGGGATGTGGGCACAATCCCAAACAGAGCATATCCGATATATTCTATACCGGAGCCGGCTAAACCGTATATGCCTAGGATTTCGCCTCCCCAGAGGTCGAAGGAAACATCGTGTAACTTTCCCTCTACGGTGAGGTTTTTTACCCGGAGGAGAGGTTGAGCGGATTTTGCATATCCCTGGCGTGCAATGAGGCTTTCTTGTTCCACGCCGATCATCATTTTTACAACTTCGCGTAAATCGGTTTTGGAAACTTCTCTGGTGCCCACCTTTTGCCCATCTTTGAGCACCGACACCCGATCACCGACTTCGAAGATTTCTTCGAGGTCATGGGAAATGTATATGATTCCCAAACCTTTTTCGGCCAGCTCCCGGATTTTTTGAAAGAGAATGAGGCGTTCCTGTCGGTCAAGTGGGGCAGCGGTTTCATCCAGGATGAGGATTTTACAATTGGAGAGGAGCGCCTTACAGATGGCCACGATCTCCTGGTCGCTAACCGAAAGTTGGGAGACGGGAATGTTGAGGTCGATATTGCGAGCAAAAGCAGCAATCATTTCTCTGGCACGGCTGTATTCCTCCCGCCAGAAGATGGTTCTTCCCCTTTTAATCTCCTGGCCGAGAAACATGTTTTCCACGGCGTTGAGCGTGGGAACCAGATCTCGATGCTGTTGGATTGCCGCAATACCTAAGTTCCGAGAGGTACGTGGGCTGTCGATTCTTACGAGCTGGCCTTCCAGGAAAATTTCTCCGTGGTAGTCGGGATACGCTCCGGAAAGAATTTTTACCAGAGTAGATTTTCCGGCTCCGTTTTCTCCCACCAGGCAGTGTACTTCACCCTTTTGGAGATCAAAATCGACACCGTTGAGAGCTACAACGCCGGGGAAAAACTTTTTGATCCCTTTCATCTCTAAAAGTCGCATGATTTGGCCCTCTCTTGTTCTCTTGTAGAGGCAGGGTGAAGGTCCCTTCACCCTGCCTGAATGGAATTAATAGGTGGTGAAAGGTTCCAGGCCCTCAAAGACGGAGGGATCTTCATACCAGGGTTTGGGGTAAAGCTCATCTAATTCGGGAAGCCAGAGAACATCCTGTCCTCCCAGAGCTACGGGGACAAAATTCAGGTTATTATCACGGCAATATTTGATGTGTTCTTTGAGGAGTTCGGCTTTTTTAGGATCTCCATCCCGAATGTAAACTCTCTGGGGCAACATGATACGGGGTGGGATGTCTTCACCGTTCAGGTAGCGAATGCCGTACTCAAAAGCCGTGAGACCGAAGTATGGGGTACATTCTACGGTCATGTAGGCCTCACCCTTGTCGATGGCTTCTAAGTACTCCACAATGGCATCGGTGCTGATAAGGGCCCCGATGAGTTCGTCTCTTTTGGCTTCTTTTATGGCCTGTAGCGCACCCAGGCCGGTTTCATCGCAACCACAGACTACACAGTCAATCTGGCCTTTGGGGTAGGTTTCAAGAAGGTCGCGCATTGCTTTGTAACCCATCTTGCGGTCGAATTCCGCCGGTCGAGTGGCGATCATGTGGATGTTAGGATAATTCTTCAAGACAAACTTTACCCCCTGAGAACGCTGAATACCCGGCTCGGAACCAAGGATACCGGCCAACTCCACCACGTTCCCCTTGGGCTCACCGTACTTTTCGGTGAGGAACCGCACCACCGCCACTCCCATGGCAATGCCGTTCAGGAAAAAGTCCAGCGATTGGGACTGGATGTACATGTCGTTGGGATCATCGGTGGGCTGGTAGACGATACCCCGGTCCAGGATGATGAGGGGGACTCCCTGCTCGTCACACATTTCTTTCACCACGTTCAACGGTTCTCTTTCGTTGGCCGACATGAGGAGTAAATCGGGCTTGAGGGCGAGTAACGATTCGATATCCGCCAGCTGTTTGGCACTGTTGTGGCCTGCGTTGGTCCACATGAATTTGATGCCGAACTCTTCCATGTAGCGGTTGGCGAAGTTTTCTACGTCCTTTACAAAGGTAAGTCTCCAGAGATCGTTCATGTCACCGTTTGAGAAGGCGATGAAGTACTTCTTTTCCGGGATTACGCCGGGTTTCTCGATTCCGGGAAGGAACTTGGCAGGAAAATCGGTTGGGGTTACGGGATTTCCCGGATTGGCATCAGGTCGATTGGGGCGTCTGGTGGCAGAAAACCCCTGGGAAACCAGAACAAACGCAAGCAACATCAACACGGTTACCGTTATTTGAAAAGCCTTCCTTTTCATTAGTGAAACCCTCCCTTTGGTTATGAATTTCTTTGGGAAACACTCTCACAGAGATAATCCGAGGCCTTAAAGCCAGAACACGTAGAAATCCACCGCTGTGCTTTCACCTCCCTTCGAGGAAATGTACTCCTTTACACTGTTCGGTAAACCACTGGGCAGTGGTTCTGACTTCTTCAATGTAAAAATCTATTTTGTTTTCTTCCAGGAGAAACAACGGACCCCCAATAGCTACCGCCCCCAGAATTCTTTCCTGGGGTAAGAAGATGGGTGTACCGATGCAAAAAATGCCTTTTTGGGTTTCTTCGAGATCCCAGGCTATTCCGCTTGCCTGTCTTATCTTTTCTAATTCTCTTTCGAGTTCTTGAAGCGAGGTAATGGTTTTACCGGTATAGGGGGTTAAGGGATGGAGACGCAAGAAAATTTCCCTTTCTTGCGGGTCTAAATAAGCGAGGATGATTTTCCCTGAAGCGCTGGTATGCAGGGGAACTTCTGCGCCTACCTGGGTAGCTAATTTGATATTATCGGGTGGCTCGACGCGGTCGACGTAATAGGCTCTATATTCTTCTTTGACGGCAAGGGAAGCGGTGAAACCGGTTCGAAGAGCGAGTTCCTTCAGTTTCAGGTGTCCCTGGTAGGAGAGGAGTAAGGAATCGAAAGACAAAGCATGGAAAAAAGCAAGGAGCGCATAGCTGATGCGATAGTTCTTGGTATGGTGGTCCTGAACAACGTAATTGCGTTCTTTGAGCGTGGTGAGGATGCGATACATGGTGCTCGGAGGGATACTGAAAATTTCGGAGAGTTCTTTAATGGAAAAAGCCTTTTTCTCCCGCATTAAAAAATCCAGAATAGTAAAAACCTTATCGGTGGTTTTTAAAATTGTAGTTTTACTCGGCACCGCCATTTTGCCATTTTAAAAAATGAAATTAGATTTTTGTTTCTTGGAAAGAGTGTATAAGTCTCGTTTTATTTTGTTAAGTTTCATTTATGAAATTTTTTCTGACTTTTTTTGGGTAATTGGTTATTTTTAATTACGTATTAAGTTTGGGAAATTCCCAAACGGTTCAGAAGTTGAAAGAAAGAAAGGAAGGACGTTTCGGGGAAAGATAGGTATGCGTTTTAAAAGTTAGGGTGATATCCTATCTGGCGATGATGATCTCTACACCCTTGCGGGCGATTTTTGCCAGTTCTTCAGGGTTAGCTTCTTCGTCGGTGATGAGGATATCTATGTCGGCAGTGCTTGCCACCGTTGCAAAGGCAGCATAGCCGACTTTGGTACTGTCGACAAGTAAGACTCGGGTTCTGGCACGAGTAAGGAGTGCAGCGCCCACTTCGGCTTCGATCATATCGGCGTCGGTAACGAAGTCTTCGGTGATGCCCTTGGCGCCGATGAAAGCTTTCTCCACGAAGAGTTTCTCGGTGTTCTCCCGGAAGAAGGGGCCAAAAAGAATTCCGGAAGAAGGACGATAGTATCCCCCGGTGACAATCACGGCGATATTGGGGAAACTGGAGATCTGATAGGCAAACGGGAGCGAAGGGGTAATGATGGTCAGATTTTTCTTGTCTTCCAGGTACTCGACCATTTGGAGGATGGTAGAGCCTGTGCCGACGATGATCTTCTCGTGGTCACCGATCAATTGAGCGGCAGCTCTGGCGATTTTTTGTTTTTGCTCTGTCCTCACCGCAGTTTGCTGGAGGTACGAGATTTCCGCTTCCTTGTCGTTGACCAGGATGGCTCCGCCATGAGTCCTTTTGAGGAGGCCGCTACTTTCCATTTTTGCCAAATCGTTGCGAATAGTTACCTCTGAGACCTTAAGGAGCCTGCTGAGCTCTTTGACTTCGACTCTCCGGTTTTCTCGCAAAAGGTTCAATATTTGAATCTGTCGCTCTTCGGAAAACATTCTACCCGCTATGCTCACTGTTTGTTTCTCGTCTACATCGTGGATTTCTCACCTTTATTATACGGGAAATTTGAGAAAAAACAAAATCTTTTTCCGGGAGGTTGACAAATTTTTCTCGCACGTTACAATAAAAGAAATAGAATCGAAAGCAAAAGAAAGAAAAAGAAAGGAGGAGGCGGTACATGGTTGGCAACGATGGGTCGTCTCCACTTCTTAGAGAGCTTCTGGAGCGGATTGATCGAGTTTGCAGATTTTTAGGTATCGAGCCGTACCTCTGCCAGATCCTCAAGAATTGTCAGCGGGAACTCATCGTTTCTTTTCCGGTGAAGATGGATAATGGTGATATTCGAGTTTTCCACGGTTACCGCGTTCATCATAACATTACTCGCGGTCCGGCCAAAGGAGGAATTCGTTATCATCCCGAAGTCAATCTCGACGAAATTCGAGCCTTAGCAATGCTTATGACCTTCAAGTGCGCAGTGGTGAATATCCCCTTTGGAGGTGCCAAAGGTGGGGTGGTCTGTAACCCCAGAGAACTCTCCCGGAGGGAGATCGAGAATCTTACCAGGCGCTTCGCTTCAGAGGTAAGTATTCTTCTGGGACCCGAGACGGATATTCCGGCTCCGGACGTGAATACCGATGCGCAGATTATGTCCTGGATTATGGATACCTATAGTATGCACAGGGGATATTCGGTTCTTTCGGTAGTTACCGGAAAACCGCTCATCGTGGGAGGGTCTCAGGGGCGGGCGGAAGCTACCGGAAGGGGTGTGGCTTATGTTACCCAGTTTCTCGCTCAGGAGATCGGTTTACCGCTCCAAGGTGCTCGGGTGGTGGTGCAGGGTTTTGGGAAAGTGGGGTATCCGGTAGCCAAGATTCTCGGTGAGGAATACGGTTGTAAAATCGTGGGCATTGCCGATATTGGTGGGGGGGTGGTGTGCGAGAAAGGGCTGGATGTGGAGCGTTTGAAGGAGCACGAACAAAAGGAAGGAACCGTAGCCGGGTTTGTGAATGGAGAAAATATTCGTGGGGAGGAAATCTTTCAGGTTCCCTGTGATGTTTTTATCCCTGCTGCATTGGAGGATCAGATCAACGAGCGTACTGCTTCCCAGTTACAATGCAAGGTGGTAGTGGAAGGAGCCAATGGTCCTACCACCGAATCCGGGGAGCGGGTGTTGCGCGAGCGAGGAATTCTCTCGGTACCTGATATTCTGGCCAACGCTGGAGGAGTGGTGGTTTCGTATTTTGAATGGGTTCAAGGGTTGCAGTCCTTTTTCTGGAGTGAAGAGGAGGTGAATTTACGGTTAAAGAGCATTATGAAACAGAGTTTTCAGAACTGTCTTGCCTTTTCTCGCCAGCATGGTCTTTCGCTGCGGGAGGCGGCTTTTGCCATTGCTATTTCAAGGGTGGCCGAGGCCACCAGGGTTCGGGGTATTTATCCTTGAGAGGAGGTGTATGAATTTGGAAAAAACGATGAAAGCGGCTCTGTTTTACGGGGGGAAAAAAGATATCCGCGTGGAAGAAATATCGTTGCCTTCTCTGCAGGAGGGGGACGTACTCCTTAGGGTGCGAGCCTGTGGTATCTGTGGTTCGGATGTCCGGAGCTATGTAAACGGTGTGGAAGAACGGTATAAGATCCCGGTTATTTTGGGACACGAAGTGGTAGGGGAAGTGGCGGCGTTCGGTTCACAGGTAGAAGGCTTGGAGATTGGAGATCGGGTGGTAGTGGCGCCGATTTATGGTTGTGGGAAGTGTGAGTTTTGCCTTTCCGGGCTTGAGAATCTCTGTGATCGGGTGGTGGTGTTTGGGTGTAATCTGGATGGAGGATACGCAGAGTACATGTTGATTCCCCGAGAAGGTGTGGAGAGAGGAGTCCTGGTGAAACTGCCCCCGGAAATATCCGATGAAGCGGGGACCCTGGTCGAAGTTTTCAGTTGCTGCTTGCATGGGCAGCGAAGGATAGGGATAAAACCCGGGGATGCGGTGTTGATCTTTGGAGCCGGACCTATTGGTTTAGCGCATCTTGTGGTTAGCAAGAAACTCGGGGCGGGTAAGGTGGGGGTTCTGGATTTTGTACCTTCGCGCCTTGAGGAAGCAGAAAATTTTGGGGCTGATTTTGTGGTCAATGTTGCCGAGGGAAACTGGATTAATCAGGTTCGGGAGGAGGTGGGGCGTAACGGAGCTCCGGTAGTCATTACGGCTGCTCCTGCGGTTTCTTCCATTGAAAGTGCCTTGCAGGTGGTCCGGAAAGGCGGCGTGGTGCTGGTGTTTGGGGGGTTACCTGCGGGAAGTAGTCTGCAGCTAAACCCGAATCTCATTCACTATGGGGAAGTTACGATTACCGGGAGTATCGATGCCACTATGGATGATTTCATGAAGACGGTGAAACTCGCTTCCGCTTTTCATTTAGAGCGTTTCGTCACACACCGGTTTTCTCTGGAAGACATCCATGAGGCGATGGAAGTGGCCAGTCGAAAAGAGGGTTTAAAGGTGATTCTTAAAATGGTGTAATCACTTGTTTTTCTTTGTTTTTGTTTTTTATAATATTCAGGGAGGTGTTATCCTTGTTCGAAAACATTACACCGGAAGATTTGGAAAAAGGTCGAAAGTATTTGATGTCGGGCTCGGTAGGCGGCAAATTACCCATTATTATTGAGAGTGGCTATGGGGCAGTGATTGTAGATCGGGAAGGAAAAGAGTATATCGATTGTACTTCTCAGGCCTGGACGTACAACATCGGATTTAATCATCCCAGGGTGGTTCAAGCAGCCATTGAGCAGGTGCAAAAAATTACCCACGTGCGGACCAGTTTCGAGACCATCCCCAAGCTAATTCTCCTCAAAAAACTCGGAGAAATGACTCCCGGAGACCTCAAACAGATCAGCTTCTGCCTCCATGGCTCGGTGGCCAATGAAGGGGCCATGAAGCTGGCCATGATTAACAGACCTGAAGGGATGAAGTTTTTTGTCCCTTACAGTAACTATTCCGGTAGGACCTTGGCCACCATTGCTGCGAGCTACGTGGATCCCGAAGTGAGCGCTCCTTTCAAGCTCTTCATGAATCACTTCATCCGTTTCCCTGAAGCTTACTGTTATCGCTGTTACTTTCACCGGACCTATCCTTCCTGTGATTTCGAGTGTGTCAAGTTTTTGGAGGAAATGATTCGGGTTAACGAGCCTGCCTACGCCATCATTATGGAGCCCATGCCGGCTTCGGGAGGGATGATTGAATATCCGGCAGGGTATCTCCCGAAGATTCGAGAGCTCTGCGATAAGTACGGTATTCTTCTCATCTACGATGAAATTCAAACTGCTTTTGGGAGGCTCGGAGCAATGTTTGCTTCCGAGATGTACGGGGCACTACCGGACATATTTACCTTTGGAAAAGCCGTTGCCGGTGGTTATCCTCTGGCCGGAGTGGTAGCCAGCAGTCGATTGAAACCTTTTCCGCCGGCTACCGATTCTTTTACCTTTTCTCATTTCCCTCTTTCTTTCGCCACGGCCTGTGCCACACTCGATGTTCTGGTGGAGGAGAAACTTCCCCAAAGGGCGAAGGAGATGGGCGAGTATATCACTGCTCACCTGAAGAAGATGCAGGAACGGTACGAAATTATCGGTGATGTTCGGGGACCGGGACTCATGATCGGTATCGAGCTGGTTAAGGATCGGGAAACCAAGGAGCCGGCAAATGTTATTGCCAATCGCATCGTGGAAGAAGCCATCGAGGATGGAGTGATTTTCGGTCATAGCCGTTTCAAGGGGCAGGGGAACGTGGTCAAGATTAAACCACCCTTGGTGATTACCAGAGAGCAGGCCGACAAGGTGCTGGAAGTTTTCGAGAAGTACATCAGCCATTACGACAAACATCGGATTTGAGGGGAGATAGAGGATGAGCGGGAAAAACATTCGATTGGCCAAGATTTTTTCCAACGGGAAGCCGGTCATTGTAGCAGTGGACCATGGAAGCTACCAGGGTCCTTTACCGGGGATCGAAAATCTGCCGCAGGCACTTCGGCAATTTGCCAAGGCCGACGGAGTGCTCCTTATGCCCGGCATGGTATCGGCGTGCTCCGGTTTCTTCAATTCCAAGACTTCGCCGACCTGTATCGTCAGGGTGAATTGGGGGAGTCATTACTGTCCCGGTTTCGAGAAAGGCTATGGCGAGGCGGTGATCTCCGTTGAAGAGGCGGTGAGTTTAGGTGCCGAAGCGGTGATCTGTTCGCTGGTTTTTGGAGGCAGTGAAGAGGCCAATGTTTCCAATATCAGTCTCTTTGGCCGGGTGTTCAGCGAGTGTCGGCATCTGGGAGTGCCTCTCATCGGAGAGTACATCCCCATGGGGGGTATCGACCGTTACCAGGGGAACATTGAATCGCTGGCTTTGGGAGTGCGGGCATGTGTGGAATTTGGCGCCGACCTTATCAAGACGGTTTACGTAGAGCAATTCGACCAGCTCACCAAAATTGTTCCGGTGCCCGTTCTTGCTCTGGGAGGAGCGAAAACCTCCCGTCCGGTGGAAGCCTTTGAAATCGCCTATCGGGCGATTCAGAAAGGAGCGGCTGGGGTAGTTTTTGGGCGGAACGTCTTCCAGGCGAAAAAGCCGGAAGCCTTTCTGGAGGCGCTGATTGCAGTGGTGAAAAACGGTATGAATCCGCAGGATGCCGAAGAGTTCTACCGGAGTTTGGGTGGTGAGTGATGCGGGAAGTCTTTACTGAAGTTGCCAGAGAATTCTTCGCCGATGTGGAAAAGGTCTGTCAGGAGCTTGCCGAAGAGGAAATTGAGCGGGTTATTTCCCTCATCTCTTCGGCCAACGCAGTTTTCGTTGCCGCCATTGGTCACAGCAACATGATTGCTCAGGTGCTCACCATGAAACTGAATCATCTGGGAAAGAGGGCCTATCAGGTTTTTGACATCATTAATCCTCCCTTTGGTGCAAAAGACCTGTTAATTGTGGTTTCGCAATCTGGAGAAACCGATACTCTGGTGACTCTGGTGCGTAAAGCGAAAGCCCTGGGGGGCATGGTTCTGGCATTGACATCTCGGCCTTCTTCCACCATCGGAACCCTGAGCGATGGGGTTTTAAAAATCAGCGTGAAACACGATGGGGTCGATTTTCACCGGTTGGGGAAAATCGGCGATGTACGGCATGGAAATCTCTCCGGAGCGCTCTTCGGGATGGCACTTTATGTCATTGTGTACGCCCTGGTAAGTATTTTGATGGAACACTGGGGTGAGAGTGCCGAGAGCTTTGACGCTCGACACGCCAATTTGCAGTAAGGGAGGTGAGAAAGAGAAAAAAGTTTTAGGGGTATGTCGGTGTGAGCCTCAGTTTCTGAGCCATGAAAACTTGAAGGGGGTGGATCGGAATGAAAACTCGGTACGTGGTCGTTCTGATGTTGGTGGTTTTTCTTTGGGGAGTGATGAGTGGCATCGGGAGCGCGGCGGTTGAAGTTCCTGAACCGTCCACCAAAGTCACGCTGGATATGTGGTTCCAAGACTGGTCGGGAGGTATCAAGTGGCAAAAGACCTATGCAGAACTCTTTGAAAAGAAGCACCCCAATATCCACATTAACGTTATCCCGGTACCTTTTGAAGAACTCTTTACCAAGCTCATTCCTTCCATAGCCCAGCGTAACGAAGCGGATATTTTGTTTGGTTACGATGACTGGGTCATCGGGAAGGATGTTTCCAAATTGTTCTTGCCCCTCACACCCACGCTGTTAAGTGCCGAGGAACTGAAAGGATTGGTCTTTGAAGCGCCACTGAAGCATGTCACCGGTCCGGACGGCAATATTTATGGATATCCTTTTGTGACCGGAGCCAATGCTTTTGGTTTTGTTTACCATAAGGACCTGTTCCGGGAAGCAGGCGTGGATGCAGCAACCATCAAGAGTTGGGATGATATTAAGGTCGCAGCGCAAAAGCTTACCGTGCACAATCCTGATGGTTCGATCAAAAGAAGCGGAATTCTTTTCTCCTACACCGAGGCTGCAAATGCGTTTCTGGATATGATTATCATGCAGGGGGCCAAGGACAAGCTCCTGAACCCTGTAACCAGGGAATGGAATTTTAACATTGAAGAAGCCAGAAAAGCCCTGGAAACGTTCCAGTGGTTCGTGGAAAACAAGCTCTATGACCCCACTTCTGGTGATCCGTCCACTTCTTTCCCCAATAAGCTTGGCGCAATGCTCCTCAACGGTCCCTGGCGGGTTGGTGCCGTCATGACCGATTTTCCTGAACTCGAGATTGGATTTTTCATGATGCCGCCTTTTCCCACCGCCGATACGCCTCTCCAGATTGGAGCTATCTGCCACTGGGGTACCTATTTCCTCTCTCGGCGCCTGGAGGGAGACAAGAAGAACGCCGGGCTCATATTCATGAAAGAGCTCATCGAAGACCCGGTATCCTACTATGAAATTCCCTTCAACGCCAAGCCACCCTACTGGGTTGGCGCTCTCAGCAACAAAAAGGGCGTTGCACAACTGAAAGCAAAAGAGGCCGAGCTCAACGAGTTTGCCAGAACCGCTCTGGTAGCCACAGAGGTAGGATTACCGGCCCTGAGTCCCCTGGATACCAAGATTTCCGAAGCCATCCTCATTCGTAACGTTCTCTTCCCCGAGATGCAGGAGGTTTTTCTGGGTCGAAAATCCATCGATGAAGCGCTGAAGTACCTCACTGAGTATCTCACCAGCCAGGAGAAAGCACTGGCAGAGTAGCGTTTGCACGTAGAGCCCTGCTGGGCGCTGCGGCGCCCAGTAGGGCTAAAGGAGGGAGCAAAAACTATGACGGTAAGAGCCAAGCTGAATCCTTATGTTCTTGTGGTGGTCACGGCCATTCTGGTTTATTATGCGCTGGTTTGTGTTTGGCCTTTTGCTTTCAATATCTATCTCACCCTGCGCAAGACCGATCTCCTGACCGAGGATAAGTTTGTCGGTTTGAATAATTACCGTTATCTTTTTCGGGACCCGATTTTCTGGAGATCCCTTCGCAATAACCTCTACTATCTTGCTACCATGGTGTCGATTGGGATTGTGACCTCGCTGGTGTTTGCCTGGTTGATCGCCCAGACCGCTGGAACGGTACGCAAAATTTATACCGCGATGTATTTCATGCCTGTGGTTACTTCTATGGTTGCAGTTTCATTGGTCTGGCAGCTTCTCTACTTTCCCAAAATCGGTCTCTTTGCCCTCCTTTTGTCACGTCTTTTTGGTCTTGATCCTAATAATCTTACTTTTCTGCAGAATCCTGCTACGGCACTGTTTTGCATCATCGTTATGGATATTTGGAAAGACTCTGGTCTGCGGACCGCAGTATTTCTGGCAGGTATTGATGAAATTCCCGATTCCCTGTACGAAGCAGCTCGCATCGAAGGAGCTTCGGAATGGCGGCAGTTTCTCTCTATTACCATTCCCCTTTTGCGTCCGCAGATCATCTTTCTGGCTGCTATTTATTCCATCAATGCCATTCGGGTGTATGTGCCGATTTACATGATGACCGGTAATCCTCCGGGAGGGCCGGCGAATTCTACCAAGGTTCTGGCCATTCAAATGTATCAAGAGGCTTTTTATGGGATGCGTTTTGGCTATGGAGCCACGGTGGCCATGGTCATCTTTGTGCTGCTCATGGGTCTGGTCATCTTAGAAATTCGGGCCTTTGAACAAAAGTGGGAATACTGAGGGGGATTTCGGATGAATAGGAATTCCTACCGAACACGTCGGGTGGTGCGTAACGTCATTCTCCATGGGGTGCTCATTTTCGGGGGAATCGTCATGGTTTTCCCCTTTGTGTGGATGGTTTTTTCGTCGTTTAAGCCTTCTCTGGAGGTCATCAGTGTTGATTTCCACCTTCTTCCGCAGACCTGGACTGTACGCAATTATGTTCGGGTGTTTGAAGAGCTGAAGTTGTTACGAGGCTACGCCAATAGTCTCACCGTTTCGGCGCTCATCACCGTTTCGGCGCTCCTTACGGCTACTTTAGCGGGGTATCTCTTTTCCAAGATCCGTTTCTTCGGAAGAGAGGCACTTTTTTTCCTGGTTCTGGCCAGCGTCATGGTTCCCCCTCACGTGGTACTCATCCCTCTCTACGCCCTCATCAGTGCGTTCCGCTGGGTGGATACCTATCAGGGCCTGGTTTTTCCTTTCCTCATCAATGCCTTTGGGGTCTTTTTGATGCGTCAGTTTATGCGGGGTATTCCTGATGATCTGGTAGAAGCAGCTCGTATCGATGGGGCTTCGGATTTTCGCATTTACTTCTCAATCATTCTCCCGCTGGTTCGTTCTGCTCTGGCAGTGCTGGGAATTCTGGTTTTTCTCTGGAGTTACGATGAATTTCTCTGGCCCCTCGTTACGGTGCACAAACCGGAGATGATGACCCTTCCTTTGCTTCTTGGACATTTTACTCAAGCAGAAGCCAAATTTCCCGGAGAGTCGATGGCGGCGTGCACTCTGGTGGTGGTCCCGGTTCTTGTGGTATACGCCTTCTTCCAGCAATACTTCGTCAAAGGAATCAGTATGACGGGCTTGAAGGGGTGAAGAATATGGATATCCCATCGCTCCTTAAGAAGTACGAAGCATTGTATGCGTTGCAGGAGAAAAGGATTTGTGATTCCAGAAAACGGATCACCGCGTCCCTTCACGCTCAGGAAGTGGAAAAAATACCGGTGATCCAGTGTTCCCAGGCAATCATTTTCCCCAGACATGAAATTTTCTTCTCCCGGGAAAAAAATCTGATCCAGCAGTTGCAGAGCATTAACCTCACCCTGGAACACGACACCGATTATGTTCCCTACCTCGACCCTTTCGAAGGCGTTACCATCCTGGCAGAGGCTTTCGGCTGCAGGATGGAGGTTCCGCTCAACGGCGACCCCTGGATACGGGAACCCCTGATCCGTCGACCGGAGGAGGTGTACGAGCTTACCCGGCCCAGAATGGATAACCCGGTTTACCAGAGAGTCTTGGAAACCCTCCACTTCTTTGAGTCTCAAACCAAAGGCATCATTCCCGTGGCCTGCACCGACCCCCAGTCACCGCTCGATGTGGCCCTGCTCATGTGGGAGAGTAGTAGCTTCTTCATCGCGCTTCGGGAAAACCCCGGTGCGGTTCACCATTTGCTCCGTCTCCTCACCGAGTCGTTTATTGAATTTTACTCTTTGCAACTTGAGGTTTTGCATAATCCGGCGCTTCCAGGGCATAGCTTCCCGCTATGCGACTCTTCTCAAGGGATATCGATTTCTGATGATGCGGTGGTTTTTCTCTCTCCAGAACTCTTTGCCGAGTTCGATCGACCCTACCTGGAGGCCATATCCGAAGCATTCGGGGGTCTTTATTACCATTCCTGTGGCAATTTTGGAGCTTGCTTGCAGGAGATCCTGGCTGTGAAGGGATTACGGGCCATCAATGGTCACCTGAGTCCCAGAGAGTTAAGGCCGGAATATCTGACTCGGATTGTGGAATGTGGGAAAGGGGTTTTTATCGGTTTGAGCGATAGAGAAGTGGGCTGGGAGGACTGCGAATTTGAAAATCCGGTGAGCCTCTATGAGGAGTACTACCTTCCGCAGATTCTTGGAGCCACAAAAGGGAAGGGTGTGGTGCTCACCGGTTACGGGGGATACAGTGGGTATCTGCATCCCCTGGGAGGGAAAGAAACGGCGCTTATCGATGCCAGCGGACACCAGGTTGGCGAAAGTGCCTTGGTCAATGTCCCCGTGGAAACCAAAAATGCGAACTTCCGGCGCATCCTGGCGCTCGTTGAAAAGTTACGGGAAAACAATCGTGGGTAACGGCGAGGAGGAAAAAGATCGTGTACTACTTTCTGGGTCTCGATGTGGGAACCACCGGGGTGAAAGCTTTGCTCTTCACGCCTCAGGGGGAGAAGCTGGGGAGTTTTTATCAGGGATATAAACTCTACACGCCTTTCCCGGACTGGGTAGAGCAGGAACCTGAAGAGATGTGGGATGCTACCAAAACGGTATTACGGGAGGTTGCCGGGCTTATTCCTTCTGATGGTCACCTGGGGATTGGTCTTTCCAGTCAGGGAGGGACGCTCATTGTTCTGGGGGAGGATGCCAAACCTCTCCGGAGAGCTATTACCTGGATGGACGGGCGGGCGCGGAGCGTGGCGAAGCGGCTCCTGAACGATTGGACTCCGGAAGCGCTTTACGAAATTACCGGGTATAAGGTGGTCGGGGCGCTGCCCTTTGCTTCCCTTTTCTGGCTTCGAGAGTGTGAACCGGAAGTATTTCGGAATATATTCCGGGTAGCCTTTGTCAACGATTTCATTACCTTCAAGCTCACCGGGAAGTGGTGGTGTGATCCCTCCAATGCGGGAATCAGTATGCTTTTTGACCTGCAAAAGGGTGAATGGAGCGAGGAACTCTTGGGGTATCTGGGAATCGAGCGGGAGCAGCTTTCCTCCCTTCGTGATTCGGGATCTCTGGTGGGAGAAGTCCACGGAGAGATTCGCCGGGAGCTCGGTCTACCCCCTACGCTTGTATTTTTGGGAGGGCATGATCAGTTCTGTGCCGCGCTGGCGGTTGGGGCGGTGGAAGAGGGTGTGGTGCACCTTTCAGGGGGGACGGCCTGGGCAGCCGTGGTACCTTGTGATGCTGTCCGGAAGGAAATGGAATGGGGGGTGGCCGTGGAGCGGCATGTAGTACCAGGGAAAGTGGGATTACTCTTTTCGATTCCCAGTGGAGGAGCAAGCCTGCGATGGTTCCACGAGAAGATTGGCAGAACCGATATTGATGAACCGTTATTCGGGGAAGATTATAGCCGGGTCGACGAAAGGGTTTCTCAGATTTCCCCTGGAAGTGAAGGCTTATTCTTCTTTCCCTATCTCGTACCGGTGGTCCTGGGGAAGCCCAGTCCTCTCGAAGGAGGTTTCTGGGGGTTAAAGCTCGCTCACCATAAGTACCATTGTTACCGGAGTATCATGGAAGGGATCGGATACGAAGTGGTGCGGCAGATTGAGAGTCTGGTCCGAAAAGGTATTCCTGTCCGTGTGCTTCGGCTGAGTGGTGGGGCGGCTAAAAGTCCGGTTTGGACGAAAATTGTGGCCGAAATTCTGGCCGGATGGGGCTTTGTGCTTGAGCGGGTTGGCATTGCCGATGCACCGGCAGTAGGGGCGGCAGAACTGGCCTGTACCGGGTATCGAAACTGGATGGAGGGCAAAGAAAAATGGGAGAAACCGTATCTTTTTCCTGTAGCTATTGACCCAGTTCCCGTGGAGGCAGAAAACTGCCGCATTTATGGAGAGCAATACAGAAAGTATAGAGAAATTCTGGAAAATCACCAGGGGAGGTAGAGAAATTGTTTTCGCCGGAAGCACAGGATCTGACCATCTTTAATCGGGAGCTACGAGATTTTTTGCCGGAGAGAATTTTTGATGCTCATATTCACCTGTGGACACGAAATGTATTGCCTCCTTCCTTTCGAAAGGATTTGCCTTCTCTACCGGTGGTGGTTGAAGAGTTTACCTGTGAAGAGCTCCAGGCTTTCTATGTTTCGGCCTTTCCGGGGAAAGAGGTCCAGTTTCTCGTTTTCGGTATGCCTTACCCGGGCGTGGATCTTGAAGAAAATAACCGCTATGTGAATAAATGTCTTGATGCTACTCGCTTCTTTGGCCTGGCCCTGGTTTCTCCGGAAACCCCGGTTGCCTACCTGGAAGAACTTTTTCAAGAGAGAGCCTTTGTAGGGTATAAACCCTACTGGACTTTCGTGATGCACAAAGAACAGAATGAGGTTCAGATTCTGGACATGCTTACCGAGGAGCAGCTCCATTACGCCAATCGTTGGGGATTGTGTGTGGTGCTGCACATTCCCCGCAAGCTCCGTCTTGCGGATCCGGTCAACATTGAACAATTACTCTACCTCTCTCACAACTATCCCCGCGTTCAGTTGCTTCTGGCGCATCTGGGACGGTCCTACTGTCTATGGTCTATCGAGAGGTCTTTAGATAAATTGCTGGTAGCCAGAAACCTCTTCTTCGATATTACCGTGGTGCAGAACTGGGAGGTGCTGGAATTTCTTTTCCGGCGGGTAGAACCGGAGCGGGTGATCTTTGGTTCTGATTTGCCCATATCTGCGGTTCGGGGTCAGACGGTCTGTGTGAACGACCAGAACCTCTTTGTTACCCAGGAAGCCTATCCCTGGAGCGTTTCCAACCCTGCTCTGGGGTATCGGTTCACCTACATGCTCTATGAAAGTATCCGGGCGGTGAAAAAGGCGTGCCAGCGAGTGGGTTGGTCAGCCCAGGAAGTGGAACACATCTTTTATGGGAATGCCAGTCGGGTGATCGGTGAAGTTTGCAGGAAAGGAGAGGAGAGCGATGCGGGAAAAACCAAAAGTTAGGGGAGCGTTTCTGGCCTTTGCCATCAATCCTTATTTCGAAATCCAGGAATCAAAGAGGGTGGAACAGGAATCGTTACAGATGCTTCGTGGCCTACCTCATCTTGAGCTTCTGGATTTACCCAGTCTGGTTTTTGAAGAGATGGCTATGGGGAGAAAAACTTTTGAAGAGATGGAAAGCAAGGTGCAGGAAAATCTGGAGGGGGTAGTCCGGATCCTGGAAAACCAGAGGCCAGATTTTCTCATTGTCCAGAGCGGGACTTTTAATCTGGACCGGTATGTGCTCTCGGTGGTGAAAAACTATCAGGGGCCATTGATTCTCTGGGCTTATCCGGAGGGTGTCTCCCAGAAAGGGGGTCTGCAAATTAATTCTCTGGCGGGGGCCATGAGCAATAATGCCGCATTACACAAAATCGGTAAGTCTCCGGAATTCCTCTTTGGTTTACCGGGCGATCTCGCCGTGCGGGAATTTTTTATGCGCAAGGTTCAAGCGCTCCAGGCCGTGAAGGCTTTTAGAAACGCTACTTTTGGATTGGTGGGAGTTCCTTTTACGGGATACTTCGCTTCCACTTACGATGAGATGCTCATTCGTAAAGTCTTGGGCCTAGATTTTATCCATTTCGAGATTCGAGATTTTTTGCAAGAGGTTGAAGCTCTGAACCGACGGGAAATAGAAGAAGTGGCGCTTTCATCCTGCAATCACCTGAGCGGAAAAGTGGAGTGTATAGTTTCCTCATCCGATCTCGAGCAGAGTGCGAAAGCTTACCTGGCATTGCGGAGACTCTTTGAGAAGTATCTTCTCGATTTCATCTCCATCAAGTGTCAGCCGGAGCTCAAAAACTGGCTGGATTTGAACCCCTGTTTCTCCATTTCCCGTCTGGCCGATGAAGGCTATGTGGTGGGATGCGAGGGCGATGTGGGATTGGCATTGAGCATGTATCTTGAATTTCTCCTCACCGGTCGTCCGGGGGTGCTTCTGGAAATCGTGAAGTTTAACGAAGAAGAGAACATTGGGGTGATGTGGCACTGCGGGCAGGCGCCTTCGCAGTATGCCGATAGAGAAGCGACCATTACCTTGGAAAAACACACCCTTGCTCCCGGCACCACGGTGATTGAATTCCCCTTTACACCGGGACGGGTAACCATCGTACGGTTTGTGCACAGTGACGGGAGGTTGAAGCTTTTTGTTTCCTCCGGGGAAGTGGTGAAGGCACGGCACTATTTTAAGGGTTCCTACGCGGAAATCCGCTTCGATGCCGGTGTGAGGAGGGTACTGGAGACCATTTTCAGCTCAGGTGTCGAGCATCACCAGGCGCTGGTTTACGGGGATATTGTCAGGGAAGTCCAGGAAGTTGGGAAGCTTCTGGGGATTGAAGTGATCATTCCTTGAGGGGTGAGGAGAATGAAAAAATTCGGTGTTGGGGTGATCGGTCTGGGGATGGGAATTAATGTGCTCCCCATCAACCGGGTGGTAGGGTCTCTTCTTGAGGTGAGGGGTATATGTGATATCGATGAGGGAAAACTCCGGGAGTGTGCCGAAAACTTTGGTATCTCTTTTGTGACTCGGGACTATCATGAACTCATTGCTCGCCAGGACATCGACATCGTTGCTATTTATACTCCCGACCACCTCCATGGGCAGCAGGCCATAGAGGCACTCGAGGTAGGAAAGCATGTGATCTGCACCAAACCCATGGTGACAAGCCTAAAAGAGGTAGAGAAGATTTGTGCTCTGGTTCGGGAAAAGAAGCTCAAGTTCCTGGTTGGGCAGACCATGCGTTATGAACCGCAGTTTGTCAGTGTGAAGACTCTTTTCGACGAGGGGCAACTGGGGGAGGTGATTTTTGCCGAAGCCCATTACGTCCACGATATGCGGCCGGTGTTCCTCATGACCCCCTGGCGCTTGAAGGCGCCTCAAGATGTCATGTATGGGGGAGTATGCCATCCGGTGGATGTTTTGCGCTGGTTTCTGGGTGATGTGGAAGAAGTTTTTGCTCTGGGTAACAGGGGCAATCTCACTCCGGAGTATCCGCTTCTTGGGAATTTCCTGCTGACTCTGAAATTCAAAAACGGCACCATGGCACGTATTCTGGGGGCCTATGATATTGTCCATCCACCTATGCCCATGATGGGGTTATCCATTTTCGGTACCAAAGGAAGTGCTATTGCTGATTTTACCGACAAAGAGGGAGGAAGAGTGAAGGTAATTTTTGATAAGTTTGAAGTCAAATCGCCCTGGGAAGTCTCTTTTCCTCCTGAAACAGAAGGTGCCTTCGGTCACGGACGGACGGTGTTGCGTTACCTCAAGCATTTCGAAGAGTGTCTGGTAGAGGATAAAACCCCGGTTCCGGATTGTTTTGAAGGGGCCAAATCCATAGCGGTTTGCCATGCGGCCTATGAATCCATTCGGGAAGGAAAACCCGTGAAGGTGAAAAATGAATTTTGAAGGATCCGGAGAGGAGGTGATTTACTGGGAAGATGCGAAGAGGAAATGTGTGGGTAGTGGAAAAAGACAGGCATCCTATTAAAAAGGAGGTTTTGGCAATGTCGGTGAGAAAGCTGGTGATGTTTCTTGTGGTTTGTAGCGTGGTTTTTGGGGTATGGAGTGCGGTGCTCCCTGCACAGGAGAAGCAGCTCACCTTCGGGTATATCATGCCGGGTAGCGATCCCTGGTATGCCTACGCTCGGGATGGATTTCTTCTGGCAGCTCAAAAGCGGGGTGTGAAGGTCATCGTGGTGAATTCGGACTACGATCAGCAAAAGGAATTAGCCAATATCGATGACCTCATCACCAAAAAGGTGGACGGTATGAACTTATTCTCCTTTAATCCTGACGGGGCGCAGATTGCAGCTCAAAAATGTAACGCCGCCGGTATTCCCCTGACGGTGGAAATGAGTCACATTGCTGAAGGTCCTGGCAAAGTGGTCTGTGATATTGAGTTTGACTGGGCGCGGTTGGGGGAAATGATTGCCGAGTTCATCGCCGAAAATTATCCTGGGGAAAAGGTTCTTGAAATCACCGGGCTTATCGGGCAGGGGCCCATCGACACCTTTTTGGCCAACTTCAAGAGGAGAATGCAGGAACTGGGAAAGAACGAGCTCATCGGTGTCCATCCGGCCGATTATAACCGCGAAAAAGCGATGAATGTCATGCAGAACATGCTGCAGTCCGGTCAGGAATTTACGGTGGTCCATGTAGCCAACGAAGATATGGCCATGGGGGTCCTGCAGGTTCTGAAAGACGCTGGCAAACTCAATAACCCCATCAAGGTGGTCAGTAACAATGGTTCTCCCGAAGGGCTGGAAGCCATCAAGAAGGGTGAACTCCAGGCTACGGTGTCAACGTCTCCAGGGGTAGAGGGTGTGGTGTGTTTTGAGGCTCTCTACCGCCATGTCATGGGAGAGAAGGTTCCGGAGAAGGTCATCATCCCCATGCTCTGGATTACCAAAGAGAACGTGGATCAGGCAGTGGCATGGAAAGCTGACGACAAAGCCATCGAACTGGTGTACCAGATGTTTGAAGGATTAAAGCAAGAATAGAACGCAGTGGGGGAAGCCTGAGGGCTTCCCCCCGAGGGGTGAATGCAATGGCTGAAGAAGTGCTTCTTGAAGTCGAAGGTCTGTCCAAGGGGTTTCCCGGGGTTCAGGCTCTCAAAAAGGTGGATTTTTCTCTGCGCAGTGGCGAAATTCATTGTCTGGTGGGAGAAAACGGAGCCGGTAAGTCCACATTCATTAAAATCCTCTCCGGAGCGCTGGTGCCTGATGAGGGGGTCATCAGGATCTTCGGGCGTTCCTATGCTTCACTCACCCCTTCTCTGGCAATTGAGCTGGGAATTCAAACCGTCTATCAGGAAAGCATCCTGGTGAGCACCCTTTCGGTAGCAGAGAATATCTTCCTGGGTCAGGAGCGATTAACAACACATGGCCTTTTCCATCGGGTGAAGACCCTTGAGGATGCCCGTCAACTGATTGCATCTTTTGGTATTTCGCTCGATCCGGAAGAACTGGTGGAAAACCTTTCTCATGCTGAACGACAGATCGTGGGAATCCTCAAGGCCCTCTCCAGAGAAGCAAAAATCCTTATCCTTGATGAACCCACCGCTTCGCTTTCGGCGGTGGAGAAAAAGACCCTTTTTGAAATTTTACGCAAGATTACTCGCCAGGGTGTGGGGGTTATTTATATTTCTCACCACCTGGAAGAAGTCTTTGAAATAGGGAATCGGATTACCGTCTTGAAAGACGGCGCTAAGGTAGCGACTCATGAGGTACAGGCGGTAAGTCAGGAACTTCTTATCCAGGAGATGGTCGGTCGCCCTGCGGAACTTTTCTATACCCGTGAGAAGCTGCATTCTTCGGAAATGCACCATGGGGTTCTGGAAGTGGTAAATCTCCGTGGTGGGGTGGTGAAGGAGGCCAGTTTCCAGGTGCATGCCGGGGAAATCTTCGGTATCGGGGGAATGGTGGGGTCGGGGCGAACCGAACTGGTACGTTTGTTGTTCGGACTGGATAAGCGGGAAGGGGGCAAAATAGTTCTGGAGGGGCAGGACGTTACTCCGCGCTCACCCCTTGATGCCATAGCGAAAGGAATTTGCCTCATTACCGAAGACCGCCAGAAAACCGGTTTGGTATTGGTGCGGTCGGTAAAAGAAAACATCACCCTGGCCAGTCTGAATCTTGGGCCGGGGGAAATTCTGAATCTCAGAAGAGAACGGGAAGTGGTTAGGGAACTGGTGGCCAAACTCAGGATCGTGACTCCTCATATTGAGCAGGAAGTGGTCAATTTGAGCGGAGGAAACCAGCAAAAGGTGGTTCTGGCAAAGTGGCTTCTTACCAACGGCAAAGTGTACATCTTTGACGAACCCACTCGAGGTATCGATGTCGGCGCTAAGGAAGAAATCTACCGGTTGATGATGGAACTTGTAAGGGCCGGTAAGTTTGTGATCATGGTTTCTTCGGATATGCCGGAGCTCATCGCCCTCAGCGATCGGGTGGGGGTGATGTGTAATGGAAGGATGGTTCAAATCCTGGAGGGTGAAGCGATTACCGAGGAAAAGATTCTGGCCTGTGCCTTGGGAATGGTAGGATGACGGGAAAGGAGTAGTGACTCATATGCAGGTTGGTATGAAGCGTTCGGTTTTTGCCAATCAGTCGTTTTTTCTATTTTTACTCATCGCGGTGATGAGCGGAGTAACGGCTTTTTTCAATCCGGCCTTTTTTACGCTTCAGAACTGGCTCAACATTCTTAACCAAAACGCTGTGCTGGGAATCGTGGCTGCAGGAGCGACCCTGGTGATGATTTCCGGAAATTTCGATATTTCGGTGGGGTCCCTGGTGGGTTTTTCCACCACCTTTGCCGCATCTCTGGTGGTGAAGGGGAGTCCTGTGGCCGTAGCGGTATTCTGGGGATTGGTGATGGCGATTTTAGGTTGTGCTCTGAATGGAGTGATTATAGCCAGAACCAGGACGCCTTCCTTCATCATGACTCTGGCGACACGGAGTATCTACTATGGATTTGCCCTCATTGTCACCGGAGGGATGACTCAGTCTCTGGGGGGGAAGTTTGCTACTCTGGGGAGGGGTACAACCTTTGGGATTCATAACCCCATCTTCTTCTTTCTGGGCGTTTACCTGTTACTTTTCTTACTCCTTCGCTATACCAGAACCGGTCGGCGGATTTATGCCGTCGGTGGTAATGAAGAAGCGGCCTTTCTCTCGGGAGTCAATACCCAAAAAGTGAAGATTTTAGTCTACCTTATGAACGGGGCCTTTGTAGGTCTGGCTTCGATGGTGCTTCTTTCACGTCTTGGCTCGGCACTTCCTTCTACCGGGTCGGGTCTGGAGCTGCGCGCTATTGCTGCAGTGGTCATCGGGGGTGTGCCGCTCACAGGGGGAAAAGGAAGTGCGTTGGGGACTTTCCTGGGGGTCATTCTCATGGGATTAATTTCTAACGTCCTGAACCTCCTCAATATCAGTGCCTATTATCAGGAGATTGCCATCGGTATTATCATAGCTATTGCCATCATCGTCAGTAATCTGGGAAAGATGCGGCAGCGTTGATTGCCGTATCTTGGGTTCTCGTTTTTCTGAAATTTTTTGAGGAAACACATTCAGAAACGCCGGTTGTGAGGAATCTTTCTCATGCCTGAGTGATCCAGAGAGGGGGGGATTCGAAGTGTCCATCTACGAGGAACCGGTAGCAGCTTTTGTGGGATTTGGAGAGGTGAATTCACCGCGTGAACTGATCGAACGGAAGTGTAGAGAAGCGGCACAGGCGGTCGAGAGAGGTGGAGTAAAACTCGTATACGTTGATCCGGTGAGCGACGATCCTCAGGGAAACGACATAGTAAGAGCCCTAAAAGCCCTCTCTGCGGGAGATTTTGATTTCATCATAGTGTGTATCGCTGGATGGATTCCAACCCATGCCGTGATCAGTGTGATAGACCGATTTGCTTACAAACCGATGTTACTTTGGGGATTGGCAGGGCATTATCAGGACGGAAGGTTGATCACCACTGCAGCTCAGGCCGGTACCACCGCTTTGAGGAAGGTCATGGAAGACATGCGTTATAACTTTGCTTATGTTTATGAAACACCTGGTACTCCGTTGAAGGTCCAGGAGGTAGTCCGTTTCGCTAAGGCTGCGAGAGCGGTAAGGATGTTGCGGAGTTCCAGAATAGGCATGATGGGCTATCGGGATATGAATCTCTATACCACCATTTTTGACGCTACTTCTCTCAAAAGGGTCACCGGTGTGGAAATTGAGGTTTTTGAAATGCTCGAGATGGTGCAAAAACTGAAATCTCTGAAAGCGGAGGAAATCGACAGGGTTGTGGAGCGGATGAAGCAGGGCTGGGAGTTTGAAAAAACTCCGGACGAGGAATTATTGAGAACCTACGCGCAATATTACCTGGCGCTTCAAGAAAAGATCAGCGAAAGAGGTTACCAGGCCATTTCTCTCATTGATGTGGATGGGATGAAGAAACTGCTGGGGTTACCCCCTGCACCTTTATTCATGCTCATAGGAGAGGAACTGAAGCTTTGTACCATTCCTGAAAATGACTCCCTGGGTGCAGTAACACAGTTAATGGTCAGATATCTTACCAGTCAGATAGCGCCGTATATGGAGTTCTACGAATTTCTGGAGGATAATCGTCTCCTGCTGGGAGTGCCAGATTTTGTTCCTTCGGAGGTGGTTGATGGAAAGGTGCGGGTTATCCCTACGGGCTTTGGGGGATTCAACGAAGGTCTTTTGAACGTTTCCAAAGTAAAAACAGGGAAAGTGACGTTGTGTAGGCTACTACCGAAAGGGGAAGAGTATTCGATGCACCTCGTCACGGGAGAAGCTTTTCCTCCTCGAACCTGGGAAGAGGCCGGTTGGAAGCCGCCCGCTCCCCAACTACCGAGCCTTGAAGTGCAGATAGACACCCCTCTGGAGGATTTTGCCCGGAAGGTGGGGTCGCAACATTACATACTATCTTACGGTGATCACCGGGCTTTACTGTGTACTCTTTGCACCATGCTGGGAATTCAGGTGATATAGTGTCCGGCTACGGTATTTTTCATATCCATGGAGGTGGAAGAAATTGTCGATAACGAACGTTCCTCAGGTACTGCTGGTTCCTTTTGGATATCCGGATTATCCCCAGGAACTTCTTCGCCGTTTCCTCAGTCTGTCTGAAAAAGCCCTGCAGGAAGCCGGCCTTGCGGTGAGGTCTGTAGAACCGGTAATTGAGCGAAACGATGTGGCCAGAGCGGTACGGCAGATAAGTTGTTGTATCGATTATGACGTCATTGTCGCTCTACTGCTGAGCTGGGTGGAGGCACCCAACTTTGTCGCCGTTCTTCAGGATTTCTTTCACAGACCTCTGGTGCTCTGGAGCCATACCACCTTTATGGAGAATGGAAAGCGATTCACTCTTGGCCCTTTGCCGGCTGCAGGGGTGCTCCGGGAGACCCTTGAAGAAATGAGGGTGAACTTTCAATTTGTGTTCGGTCATCCTGAGGAGCCATCGGTGAGAAAAGAAATTGTCCGATACAGCAAGGCTGCTTTTGCCGTCCGCCGATTGCGAAAATCGAGAATTGGTCTTTTGGGGTATGCATCGATGGGAATGTATACCGGGACGTTTGATCACGTGAAAGTACGGACCCGCCTGGGGCCTGAGGTGGACCACCTGGACCAATATCTCCTGGTGAAAGAGATAGAGAATTTCAGCGCCGGCGATGTGCAGGAAATGGTTGAGCAAGCAAAAGCGAACTGGGATTTAAGTCTGGCGGTGACGAATGAAGACCTGGTATTAACAATGAAAGTTTTCAGGGCCTTGGAGGAGATTGTTCGGGAACGAGACCATGATGCATTGACGGTAAAATGTCAGTACGAGCTCTCTCGCCTTTACGGTATGGCTCCCTGTGTGGCTCTTTCGCTTCTCGGCGACCGGATGCCCGTATCCTGCGAGGGAGACGTTCTTTTGGCGGTGTCCCAGCTTCTCCTTCACTCTCTTACCGGGGAAGTGGTGTCCTATGGAGATGTACATGATCTCGTGGATAACGGTATTGTTCTCGGAGCATGTGGTTTTGCTCCTCTGAGCCTTGCTGCCTGTCGTCCGGTAATCGATAAGCATTCTGCCCTTTATCAGGGACTCCTGAATAGCTCACCCTATAAAGATGGACCCGTAACTTTAGTGCGTTTGGCTTCTGATGGAGATGGGTTTAAGATGCATGTTGCGGTGGGTGAGGCTCAGCCTCCGCCAGCCTTTCGAGAGGTGGGATGTCCGCCGTATCCCTGTGTGAGGGTTAACCTCAGAGGGAACGCTCGAGAATTTATTTTGCGTTTGATGAGCCAGCACTACGGATTTGTTTATGGTGATGTGCAGGCTGAACTGATGGATGTGGCAAAAATCCTGGGAATTCGAGTCGTCATGGCCGAATAGGAGAATCCGGGAAACAGAATGATTTTTCCCGTGCAATACATGTTTTAGCAAGGCACTTCTTTGCGCCTCTCTGGGATTGAATCCTGAGGCAGTTTTTTTGTGGCTTCCGCTTACCTCTATGGCAACCTAAAAAGAGATACCCATCTTACCCATTGATAGGGCTTCGTGACAGGATAGGAGTGTCGCATCGATGGGTTAGCGTTACCTCTTTTCTCTGGTTTATCTTCTCAAAATTTTCGCTATAATATTGAAGATTGCGGTAGTACTCTTGGACAGAAGGAGGAAAAAGGGTGGCCAGAATTTTGCGCAAGGAAAGCTTGGCTCCACAGATCAAACTCATGGTGGTGGATGCCCCCTGGGTAGCTCGCAAGGCCAGGGCGGGGCAGTTTGTGGTTCTGCGGATTACCGAGCAGGGTGAGAGGATTCCGCTCACCATTGCCGATTTCGATCCGCTTTCGGGGACGGTTACCATCATTTTCCAGGAGGTCGGAAAGAGTACCATGCTTCTCGGAACCCTGGAAGAGGGTGATGAGATCCTCGATTTTGTGGGTCCTCTGGGAAGGGAGATCGAAGAGAGAAACTTCGGGCATGTGGTCTGCGTGGGGGGAGGAGTGGGTATTGCTCCCACCTATCCCAAGGCCAAGGCGCTCAAGGAAAAAGGGAACAGAATTACTTCCATCATTGGGGCTCGTACCAGGACCATGCTCTTCTGGGAAGATAAGATGCGGGAAGTGAGTGATGAACTTTTTGTAACTACCGATGACGGAAGCTATGGAGAAAAGGGTTTTGTCACTCAGGTTTTAGAGCGTATCCTCAAAAGCGAGAAGGTGGATCTGGTCATTGCGGTGGGTCCGGTGATCATGATGAAGATGGTGAGCGTTATCACCAAACCCCATGGGGTACCCACCCTGGTGAGCCTCAATCCCATCATGGTGGATGGAACCGGGATGTGCGGTTGCTGCCGGGTAACGGTGGGAGGAAAATGCAAGTTTACCTGCGTGGATGGACCGGTTTTTGATGGGCACAAGGTGAATTTTGACGAGCTTTTAGTTCGCCAGCGTATCTATCTTGAAGAAGAACAGAGGGCCCTGGAACTGTGGATTGCGGAAAAAGCAAAGGAGGAAGCCTCTCGTGTCTAATCGCTTTTTTGGTCGTCCCAAGATGCCTCAAAGACCGCCTGAAGAGCGGATTCGGGATTTCTATGAAGTTCCTCTGGGATTGCCGGAATGGGCTGCGGTGGAAGAAGCCAGAAGGTGCTTACAGTGCAAGAATCCCCAGTGTGTCAAAGGATGTCCGGTGGAAATCGATATCCCCGGGTTTGTGGGGTTGCTGGCCCAGGGAAACTTTGATGCAGCCATCGCCAAAATCAAAGAGAAGAACAGCCTTCCGGCCATCTGTGGTCGGGTATGTCCTCAGGAAGACCAGTGTGAAGCCCAGTGCGTCCTGGGAAAAAAAGGACAGCCGATCGCCATTGGATATCTGGAGCGATTTCTGGCCGACTATGAACGTGATAGAGGTATTCAACCTCCCACGCTTCCCCCTTCCCGGAACCGAAAAGTAGCGGTGATTGGGTCGGGTCCTGCCGGTTTAACCTGTGCTGGGGATCTCGCCAAGATGGGCTATCAGGTCACCATTTTTGAAGCCCTGCATGCTCCGGGAGGGGTTTTGATTTACGGTATCCCGGAATTTCGCCTTCCCAAAAGCATTGTGGCGCAGGAAGTCCACTACGTGCAGTCCCTGGGGGTGGAGATTCAGGTGAGCCGGGTCATCGGTAAGACCTATACCCTGGATGATTTGCGCGATGCCGGATACGAGGCCTTTTTCATCGGCACTGGGGCAGGTCTTCCCTATTTTCTCGATGTCCCCGGGGAGAATTTGAACGGCATTTACTCCGCCAATGAATTTTTGACCCGTTCCAACCTGATGAAAGCCTATCTTTTCCCCAAGTTTGATACCCCTATCAAAATTGGTCAGCGGGTAGCGGTCATCGGAGGAGGGAACGTGGCTATGGACTCGGCCCGGACGGCATTGCGTCTGGGAGCCGAGGAAGTGTGTCTGGTGTACCGGCGCACCAAAAAAGAGATGCCGGCTCGGGTGGAGGAAGTGGAACGGGCCGAGGAAGAAGGTGTGAACTGTATTATCCTTACTAATCCCGTACGCTTCGTCGGTAACGACAATGGCTGGGTGACGGGGATTGAATGCATCCAGATGGAGCTGGGAGAGCCCGATGAGTCTGGACGCCGGCGTCCGGTTCCGGTTCCAGGTTCCGAATTTGTGATTCCCATCGATACTGTGGTGGTGGCCATCGGACAGGGTCCGAATCCGCTCTTTCTGGAGAGCGTTTCCGGTCTGGCTTTGAATCGGAAGGGATATATCGTAGCTGACCCCGAAACGGGAGCTACCAGCCTGCGGGGGGTTTTTGCCGGCGGGGATATCGTCACCGGAGCGGCGACGGTGATTTCAGCCATGGGCGCAGGGAAAAAAGCAGCCCGGGCCATCGAGCGGTTCCTGGAAGCTCCCGATAGTTTCCCCCAGTGGAGGTGAGTGCTTTGAAGGAGACAGAGGTCCTGGTGATCGGTGGGGGGCCGGCAGGCTATGCCGGTGCCCTGCGGGCTGCGCAGAGAAGATTAAAGACCGTTCTGGTGGAGGGACGGGACCTGGGGGGAACCTGCCTCAACCGGGGATGTATCCCCACCAAGGCGTTTTTTAAGTCCCAGGAAGTACTCCATTTCGTCCGGCGGGCTCACGAGTTCGGGGTGAAAGCCGAAAGTGCAGGCGTTGATTGGCCGACGGTGCTTGCTCGCAAGAACCGGATCGTGAAGCAACTCACTTCCGGAGTGGGTTTTCTGCTCAAAAAAGCCGGGGTGGAAGTGGTAACGGGATGGGCCTCTTTTCTTGATCCCCATACCGTCCAGGTGACTCGTGATGGAGAAAAAAAAGAGGAAATCCGGGCCAACTCCATCATCCTGGCCAGCGGTTCCCGGTCGGCAGTGCTACCGGTGGAAGGAGCGGACCTACAGGGGGTTATCGATAGCGATCGAGCTCTGGAGCTTCCGGAACTTCCCCAGAGTATGGTGGTAATCGGTGGGGGGGTGGTGGGGATGGAGATGGCCTGCATCTTTAACGCCTTCGGGGTAAAGGTGGAAGTCATCGAAATGATGCCCAAAATCCTTCCTCCGGTGGATGCGGAGGTAAGCATGCTTCTGACCCAGCTTGTGGAGAAACGGGGCCTTACGGTGCACCTCCGTTCCCGGGTGGAGAAGATTCAGAATGCTTCCGGAAAACTCCAGGTGCTTTTCCGGGATGGCGAAGGGAAAGAACGGATTGCGGAAGGTGAGTATGTCCTTGTGGCCACCGGAAGGGTCCCCTACACCGAAGGGCTCAATCTCGAAAATGTTGGGGTGAAACTTGAGGGGAGGGCCGTCCTGGCCGATGAAGCATTGCGTACTTCTTGTCCCTGGATCTATGCTCCCGGAGATGTCAACGGACGGTATCTTCTGGCTCATGTGGCCTACAAGGAAGCCGAAGTCGTGGTGGACAATCTCCTGGGGAAAAGCAAAAAGATGGACTACCGTTTTGTGCCCAACTGTATCTTCAGTTCTCCGGAAATCGCTTCGGTGGGACTTACCGAGGAGGAAGCGCAGGCGAAGGGGTATACAGTGCGGATAGGGAAATTTCCTTTTCGGGCCAGCGGGAAGGCGCTCATTGAAGGTGAGACCGAAGGATTTGTGAAGATACTCAGTGATGGGAAGACGGGAGAGATTCTGGGAGTCCATATCATCGGTCCTCACGCTTCGGACCTCATCGCCGAAGCGGTGCTGGCTATGAGCGTGGAATGTACCCCTGAGGAGCTTGCTTGGGCCATCCATGCTCACCCCACCCTTTCGGAGGCGGTGATGGAGGCTGCGGAGGCGGTGTTTGGACTGCCACTCCATTTTGCATCGTAGGAGGTGCGGTATGGTTCATTTTCCGGAGGAACTGCTCTACACTGCAGAACACTTCTGGGTGAAACAGGAAGGGGAATTGGTGCTCTGTGGCATCACGGACCACGCCCAGAGTGAACTGGGGGACGTGGTGTTCGTGGAAATGCCCCGGGTGGGAGCGACGGTAAAAAGAGGAGAGCGGATTGGAGACGTGGAGTCGGTGAAAACGGTTTCCAATCTCTACGCGCCGCTGAGTGGGGAGGTAGTGGAAGTCAACGAAAATTTGAAGGAACACCCCGAACTCATCAACCAGGACCCTTACGGGAAGGGATGGATTTTGAAGCTGAAGCCTGCCGATTTGAGTGAATTCTCTCTTCTTTTAAGACCTGAAGTGTATCAGGAAAAGCTCAAGAATGTTTGAGGGTAAAGTCCTGCGGGTGCTTTCCGACCCGCCGCTTTCCGGTTTTGAAAATATGAGCCGGGACGAGGTGCTGTGGGGGCGTCTCTCCGAGGGTGGACCACTGGTGCTGCGATTTTTCCAGTGGCGGGAGAAAACCCTCTCGGTGGGCAGGTTCCAGCGGACCTCCGATATCGATCGGGAATATCTATCTTGCCGGGGTATCCCCCTGGTGCGTCGTCCCACCGGGGGAAGGGCCATCCTGCATGGGGAGGAAATGACCCTGAGCCTGGTCCTTCCGGAAAAGAACCTTTCGCTCCGTCACTCCTATGAGGCTTTCAGGATGGTACTCCGGGAGGCTCTGTGGGCTGTGGGTGTTCCGGTCGACGGGGAAACCACCGATATTCCGGTGCGTTGCGCTTCTCCGGCCTGCTTTTCCCTCACTTTTCCTCATGAACTGGCGGTGGGAGGAAGGAAAATCGCTGGCATTGCTCAGGCCCGGGGTCAACAGGGGATCCTTTTCCAGGTTTCTCTGCCTCTTTTCCTTGACCGGGAAGAATTTGCGTTGTGCTTTTTGACGAAAGAGACGATCCTTGAGGAGCTAAAAAAGAATTTCGTGAGCCTTGGAGAACTTGGTTTTTCCCCGCAAAGAAGACCGGAGCTTGAAAAGGCCATGGTGGAAGCTTTCCGGAAACATTGGGGGGTGGCCACACAGGAAGACCGGTGGAGCGTGGAGGAGGAAGAAAACCATCGGCGCCTTTTAGAGAAGAAGTACCTCCTGCCTTCCTATCATTGGGAAAGGTGAAAATTTGATCTCCGGTCGATAAATGACTTGAAGAAATATGGTTGCCTTGCTATAATGAAAAAGTCTTGCAACATTTGCCGCCGTCGGGGCGTGGCGCAGCCTGGCAAGCGCACTCGTTTGGGGTGCGAGTGGTCGGCCGTTCAAATCGGCTCGCCCCGACCATTCTTAAATTATCGCGCACAAAGGGGATGATTCTTTTTGGCCATTCAAGAACTTTTTGATCTTCGTGGGGAAGTGGCTATTGTAACCGGTGGTGCGCAGGGATTGGGGAGAGAGATGGGTATAGGCCTGGCAGAAGCCGGTGCCTCGGTGGTCGTTGCCGACCTGAACCTTCAAAGAGCTCAGGAAGTGGCTCAGGAGATTGAAAAGCTGGGGGTAGGGTCTCTGGCGGTGGCGGTGGATGTTACCCAGAAAGATCAGGTCGAAGAAATGGTGCGCAAAACCCTTGCCGCTTTTGGGAAAATCGACGTTCTGGTGGCTTCTGCCGGAGTCGGGCAATGGGTAAAAGCCGAAGAGATGCCTCTTGAGGACTGGAACCGGGTGATTTCCATCAACCTTACCGGGGTTTTCCTTTCCTGTCAGGCGGTAGGTCGAGAGATGATCAAACGCAGGAAAGGAAGTATTATTACCATTTCTTCGATGTCGGGAATCATTGCCAACGTCCCTCAGGCGCAATCCCACTATAATGCTTCCAAGGGAGCGGTGATCATGCTTACCAGGTCTCTGGCTATGGAATGGGCACCGTATAACGTCCGGGTCAATACCATCGCTCCAGGGTACATGGAAACCAAACTGGTCGCAGATCTTCTGGTGCAGTACCCGGAGTATGCCAAACTCTGGCGAGAATTGACTCCCATGAAGCGTCTGGGAAAGCCTGAAGAGATTAAGGGCCCCTGTGTCTTTTTAGCTTCTCGGGCGTCTTCCTATATGACCGGGAGCGTCTTAGTCATGGACGGCGGATATACCATGGTTTGAGGAGGTGATACAAGAGGCGTAACGGGTAAGAGTAAAGAAGGAATTCTTTTTGAAAACTCGATTTCAAAGGAGAGGTGGTTGAGAATCATGAGGAAACTTGGAATTGCGATTCTTCTTGTGGGTGTGCTGTTTGTTTCTTCCTGGTGTTTTGCAGCGGTCAATAATCCTGAGTGGTGGCAGAAGGCAGCCGAGCCGTATAAGGGTGTGGTGATTCGCGGTATCTCTGAGAGTACTCCTCCTTCCAAGGCTATGGTGGAAGTGGCTGCACCGGAGTTCGAGAAGCTCACCGGCATCAAAGTAGAGTTTGAAGTAACCTCCTGGGACGAGATGTACAACAAGAGCATTCAGGATCTCCAGTCCGGCGCCGGTATCTACGATTTCATCTACGTGGAGCAGGATATCATCTACGCCTATCTGGCTCAGAAGTGGTTGACGAATCTCAATCCCTTCATCAGCAATGCCAACATTACCAATCCCGATTTCGATCTCGATGATTTTACCACCTTCATCAATTACTTCAAAGATGCAGAAGGCAATATCTACGGCATTCCCTTCGAAGCCTTTTTGAAATCCTATATTTACCGCACCGATCTCTTCAACGATCCGGAAATCAAGGCCGCTTTCAAAGCCAAATATGGTTATGACCTGGCAGTTCCCACCACCTGGGAACAGTACACCGATATCGCCAAGTTCTTCACCGAGTACGGGAAGGAAAAGGGCATCGAGCTCTACGGTCATGTTGCTCAAGCCAAGACGCACCCCTGCGTGGCCTACGAGATGTGTGAAACCATCTGGCCGGCCTGGGGCGTGTACAACTGGGGTATTAACCTGGAGAACATGAGAGCCAGTGTGGACAAGGGTGGAACGCTCAACAGCGACCAGGCCAAGAAGGCTTTCCGCTGGTATGTGGATATGTTGCAGTATGCTCCTCCGGGAGTCCGCACCTACACCTGGGATGAAACCGGGGCTGTTTTCGGTGCTGGGAAAATCGCTCAGGGAATCATTTACCTGGAAAACCTGGGCTGGATAGCTACCGATCCTTCGAAGTCTGCGGTGGTTGGTAAGATCGCCGTGGCTCTTCCGCCCACTGCGCCTGGCGTGATGGACGATGCGAAAGCCGGGAAAGGTTACATCGGTTACTACGATGGTGGCGCGCTGGGGATTCCGCACAGTGCCAAGAACAAAGAAGCGGCCTGGCTCTTCATCCAGTGGTGCATGCGCAAAGAGTGGCAGGGTGAATTCGCCAAGATGGCCACCAGAGTGGTCCGGAAATCCACCTTTGAAGACCCGCTGGTCAAAGAGCTTGATGCGCAGACCGGTGGTTACTTCACCATGCTGAAGGATCAGGGTTATCTCTTTGCCGGTGCTCCGGCTCTGCCCATGCACCGTCCGCTCAATGAAGTCTACCTCAAGTGGATCTCCAAGGCGGTAGCCGGAGAAATTTCTCCGGAAGATGCCCTGGATAACCTGGCCAAGGAAGTCGACCAGCTCATGGAAGACCTGGGCTATTAGTGGAGGAAGCACGCGGTGAAGGAAAACCGAAGGCAGGTGTGGGGGCTCATTGCCCCCACACTCTTTTTAATGATTTTTATCGGGGTTATTCCGGTTATCTATGTCATTTATTTGAGTGCCTTCAAGTACAATGTGTTTGCCAAAGTTCCTTTTCGTTATATCGGGTTTAATAATTTTCGCAAACTGGTCTTTGACACGGACTTTTTGAAATCACTCCGTTTAGGACTTACTTTTGTAGCGTTATGCTGTGGGATCGAACTGCCGCTTGGTCTTTTGATTGCCAATCTTCTGACCATGAATTTTAAAGGGAAGGGAATTTTTCGAACCATTATGACTTTGCCATTAGCCATGGCACCCATCAGTATCGGCAGTATCTGGGTGCTCATTACCAATCCCGATTTTGGGCCGTTACCCTTCCTTTTCCGTAAAATCGGCGTTGAATACAACATGGGTATCAACGCCAATCAGGCTTTCTTCACCACGGTGCTTGTGGATATCTGGCACTGGACGCCTTTTGTGGTGTTGACCTTCATGGCCGGGCTTACCTCTCTCCCCAACCAGCCTTTCGAAGCGGCGCTGGTCGATGGAGCGAACCGCTGGCAAACCTTCCGGTATGTCACCATACCACTTCTGAAGCCTGTCATTCTCACCACCCTTTTTATTCGGGTTATGGATACTTTCCGGATTTTTGACGAAGTCTGGATGCTCACCAGTGGTGGCCCGGGAACCGCCACACGCTATGTGAGTATTCACCTGGTGCGGCTGGTGCTGCAATCGATGGAATATGGATACAGTTCGGCCATGTCTCTGTTCCTCCTGTATCTCACCATCATCATCTGTTTCTTGCTCTTGACGTTCATCTCTTCTTCGCGGGAGGCGGCCTAAATGAGTGGTGGAAAGAAGACCTGGAAACTGTTCTTGGTTTATCTGGTGTGTATCCTCATCGCCGTGGCGACGCTCTTTCCCATTTACTGGATGTTTGTGATTTCGGCTCGTAGCAGGTTAGAAGTCTTTCTTGGTCCTCGCTTAATTCAAACTTCTTTTTATAGCCCGAACTACTATCGCCCTTTCGTACAGGATGTGTATGGCAGGTATCTTGCCAATTCTCTCCTCATCGCTTCCGGGAATACGCTCCTTGTGGTATGCCTGGCGGTCCTGGCTACCTATGCTTTTTCCCGTTTTCGGGTTCCCGGTTCGAACAACCTGTTCTTCTGGACCATCACCAACCGCATGGCCCCTCCGGCGGTATTCATCGTTCCTTTCTTTCTCATGTTCAATCGCCTGGGGTTGCGGGATACCCAGTTTGGGTTGATTCTCCTCTATTGCATTTTCAACCTTCCCTTTGCCATATGGCTTTTGAAAGGTATGATGGATGGGATTCCCAAGGAACTCGATGAGGCAGCTCTGATTGATGGGTGTTCCCTGTGGGGACTCCTCTTTCATGTGATCGTTCCGCTGGCCAAACCGGGCATCATGGTAACGGCCATCCTCAACTGGATTTTTGCCTGGAATGAATACCTCTTTGCTGCCATCCTCACCAGTGTCCGTTCCCGCACCATTACCACGGGCCTGGCGGAGTTTGTGACGGTGATCGGGACAAACTGGGGAGAAATGGCGGCGGTTTCGGTGGTCTGCCTCGTTCCGGCAATTGTATTCATTGGGATTGCTCAGAAGCACATCATTGCCGGTTTGACCTTTGGAGCCGTTAAGGATTAGGAGGAGTACACCATGCGCATTTTTCCTTTTAAAACCACGCTCTGGGACCGGTTCTTTTACGGGATTTCCATCATGTTTGGCCTGCACCTTTTCTGGGTGCGCTTTTTAGAGGCGTACGTCCCGCTCTATGTGGCTACGGTGGGAAGTCTGGTGTTTCTTGCGATTCTCGTGGTGACAGGATAAGAGCCTGGAGGGCCTCCAGGCTCTTATCTCTTTTCTACTCGGCGCTGTGCCAGTAAATGTCGAAGCCAAGATACTTGTCTAGGGCTTCGACCAGGATATCCCCCACCAGAGAGAGGTTGATGGCCACATGGTGTTCAAAACCTCTCTCGCAGATGAACGCCAGAAGTTCCTGCAGTGCCTCTACCTGGGCCACTCCTACACCACCGAACGTTTCCAGCTGGTCGGCGGTGATTTCTCCCTCGGCGACGTATCCGCTAACACCGTTCAATTCATCGGTGGTCAGTCGACACAGAGTGAGCGGCCCCTGAGGGATTCTTCCGTAACAGGTGCCGTAGGTCTGTTCTTTGGGGAGGGTGGAGGAAATGATATCGCCGAAGCCCATCCGGGCTCCCCGAAGAAGCGATTTGGGGAAATTACTGCAGTGGAAAAGAATGGCCTTGTCCGGGTCGTCGTTGAAATTGTTGTTCCAGTCTACCAGGGCTGAGGGTTTCTGGGAAGCAAGCTGCAGGGCGTACATACTGAGGCTTCCGGTAACGTCCACCTCACAGGCCGCAGGAATGAGGTTTTCGCTGAACATACTCATCACCGTGCAGGGCATAACCCCAAAGTTCTCTTCGATGGAAGTCCAGCACTGAAGCGCAAGGAGCGAAACCCCGGTTTCTTTGATCCATTCCTCAAGCACCACTTTGAGTTTCCCCATTTTGACCAGTGCTCCCTCCGGAACTGAGGAGGTATCGATGTAACTTTTGATTTCTTTGACCTTTTCCCGGACCAGAGTATCGGTATCACTGAGCCGGTTCACTCGACCCAGGATTTCGGAGAAATCGGCCACTTCCACGGAAATTCCGTAGCTTTCCAGCATCTTTTCTGAGAAACGGACGGTGTTGAAAGCGTTTGGACGGGCACCGATGGCCCCAACCTTCAGGTTTTTGAAGCCCTGGACCACCCGACATACCCCTGCAAACCATTCCATATCCTCCCGGAAATCTTCGCCATTGGGATCTTCGGTGTGGAGATTGGTCAGAGAGAAGGGAATACCGAATTGTCTGAGGTTGTTACAAACCGACATTTTCCCGCAGAAACTATCCCGGCGGTTTTTCACGTCCAGTGCCGAGGTTTTATCCGGAAAAGCATGGACGAGAACCGGCACCTGCAACCCCGAGAGCCTTATTGCGTAGGCTACTCCCTTTTCATCACCGAAGTTGGGAAGGGTCACCACGATTCCGGTTATTTTTTTGCGGTTTTCATCGAAGAGACGGGCACATTTCTGGGCGTCTTCCCAGGTCTCCACCGTACCGAACTTGGTGTCCTGCGGGGTGAGGGCCACCACTTCGAAACCCATTTTTTCCAGAACCGCTATCACTTTTTCCCTTCCCTCCCGAGCCAGCTCATCGGGGAAGAAGCCACGGTTACCGACGATGAGTCCCAGTGCCTGTTTCAAAGAAATACCCCCTTTCTCGATTCTTGGGTTAAAGAATTTTCATACTGAAGTAATATTTCCTTCACGCCAATATATTACCACACTTCCTAAGTATATCGAGAGATGTGCGTGAAGGTCGAGGGTTGGAGGTAATCGAAAATCCTTTTCTGGAGCAGGAGGTCATGAGCATGGAGAGGGATACGCGGGTGTTATTGCAGGATGGGTGTTCTCAGAGTAGAATGGATTTATATCCTGAAGACAAACGGATTGCCAGTATGAGTTTCCGGATCGCGCTGGTGGAAGACGAACGAGAAATTGCCCAGATGGTTTCCTACTTTTTACAAAAAGAGGGTTTTGAGGTGCATTCTTTTGAGAGCGCCGAAGCCTTTTTACAGAATTTGCCTCATCTGGAACCGCCGGACCTCGTTCTTTTGGATCTCATGTTGCCCGGAATTGATGGGATCGAGCTGTTCAAATATCTCAAACGGGACCATCGCCTGCGGGAGATACCGGTTATCATGTTGACCGCCAAGGACGACCCGGTGGACGTGGTGGTGGGTTTAGAGCTGGGAGCCGAGGATTACATCACCAAGCCCTTTGACCTGAGGGAACTTCTGGCCCGGATCCGGGTGGTGAAACGGCGTCTGGAGCACCTGTATGGTCAGGATACGGAAGCTTCGCGGGTGTATCGGGTGGGCGATATGCTCCTCAACGGCGATGAATTGACGCTGAAAATCGACCAGGACACGATACCGCTCTCTTTCAGAGAATTTAGGCTGCTTGAACTTTTTTTGCGAAACCCCCGCCGGGTATTCTCTCGAGAGATGATTCTGGATCGGATCTGGGGAGAAGAAAACTTCGTTTCGGATCGTATCGTGGATGTCTATATCACCAATCTGCGCAAAAAACTCGGGAAGCGGGGAAACCTCATCGTTACCGTGCGAGGGGTGGGGTACCGCTTTGAGCCCCATGCTGAGTAAATTTCTTGCTCTTCTGGGTTTTCCCCGGAAAAAGCTCGATGGAGAGCCTGCTGTTTCCGGTAGCCAGGAAGGGATCCAGGCAAGGATTCTGGAAGTCCTTGAACACCTGGGGATTCCTGCCTTCTTTTTCCATTCCGCAGCGCAGACTTTTACCGCCAACAGGGAGTTTTTCCGGGCCACGGGCATACCGGATGCTTCTTCCTCTCGGTGGGTCTATGGGTTTCCCCTGGTGGGGGAAATGGTGTCGGGAGAAGTTACGGTTCTGCGCCTTTTGGGAACAGAGCATCGGGTTATTCCTCTTACGATGGAAGAAACGGTACTTTTTGTTCTTTCGAAATTTCGAGAAGAAGAACGATGGTTAAACGAGTTACAGTTTTTTCTCACCGCCTTAGGACATGAAATGAAAACCCCGCTTACGGTGATCAAAGGATATACCCAGATTCTGCGGGAAGAACTGGATGGTAGAGTCGAAATTGTGGAGAAACTCCAGGAGCAAGTTCTTCGTCTCGAAGAAACCCTCCAGAATTTGCGCAATTTATCGTTTCTGGGGAAAAAGGGGAGGATTTCCTGGGGAGAAGCTCAGGAGATTGTGGCCCTGGTGAGTAGGAAATGGCAAGATGAAATCCGGAGAAAGAACTTGCGGTGGGAATATACCCCGAATTCTGAGCATCCGGAAACGGTTATCGCGCTCTCGCGGGGTGATTTTTTCCTCCTTTTTTCCAACCTCTTTTCCAACGCCGTCAAATTCAGCGCCCCACGGGGGCGTATCACCCTCTCGGTGGATTTCGAGGAAGAAAAACTCCTTTTGAGACTCGGCAATTCGCTTGCCGAGGATGTTTCTCCCCAGGAACTCCTGGGAAAGTGGGAAAATTTTCGCAAGATGCGTGAACTCCCTGAAAAGAGTCTGGGCATCTACCTCATCGAAAAGACCCTGGAAAGGGTGGGAGGAAAACTGGAGGTGGATTTCGGTTCTCAGGGAGAAGTTATTTTTCGAATTTTCCTGCCCTTGGAAATGAAAACCGGAGCCTGAGATTCAGGTAGATGGAGGGAGTGAATGCTATGGGGAATTTGAGGGTCCTCGCAGGAATACGGTATCAAGCTCTTCGTCCTTCCTCCAAGATCTCCCACATCCCTGAAGTGGTGGAACGACTCAATCGCTTCCGGGAGGATTCTCGGTACTACGAGGAGGAGGTGGATCGTGACACCATGAATTTCCACCTCGAAAGGTGGACTGAGGAAGTGGAGAATAGAAAAAGACCGCACTGGAGCTTGGGGAGAGAAGCCCTGGGAGGAGCTGAGAGATACTGGACTTTCCGAGTGTCACACATGATATGGACCTACACAATTGGTTGACGGGGATCCATGGCGGGTTCTCTAATCTCCTTGCCCTCTGCGAGAGTGGCGGAACGGAAGACGCGCTGGACTTAGGATCCAGTGGGTGAAAGCCCGTGCGGGTTCAACTCCCGCCTCTCGCACCAGGTGTGGTTTGCATCCTTGAAAGAAAAGACCTTGGGGATTGACGGTTCCCCGGCGTTCCCCGCGGCTCTCTCGACGGAGAGTCGGGCTTTCCGGGATTCCCTCAGGAGGTGGGCAGGGACCGGGAAACGCTCTTTACGGTCCGGGGGCCGGTGGTTGCAGACCCAGGCCGGAGACGGACGCCGTAGTGCGGTCGTGGTAGTGAAGGGCTTCTATCAGCTTTGGGGAATTCCTCCTGGGCAGATGCAGATGTATCGGTGGCACAGGGAGCCCCTTTCCCCCCCATGGTGGAGACCACAACCCACAGCCGGTATCTCCGCGGTGGATGGTGAGGACTGATGGTCATCTCTCCAACCTTCTCTGATCGGAGATTGAGTGACGGAACCATGCCAAAAGCCCACAAGGGGCTCGGCGCTGCATCCGGTAAAAGGAAAGATTGACTCCCGCCGGTGAACACTGTACGGTTCTCCGCTGGCTATACTTCGACGAGCGCGCCGAGAAATTGACTCTTGTAGAGCTCTGCGTAGAATCCTCCCTTTTCGAGCAACTCTCTGTGCGTGCCCCGCTCTACGATCTTTCCCTCGTTCATGACGAGGATCAAATCGGCGTTCTTAATCGTCGAGAGTCTGTGGGCGATGATGAAGCACGTTCTTCCCTTCATCAGGTCGCCCATCGCTTTCTGGATGGAGATCTCGGTGAGCGTGTCGACGTTGCTTGTAGCCTCGTCCAGTATGAGCACGTCTGGATTGGCCAGGAAGGCCCTTGCAATGGTTATGAGTTGCTTTTCACCGTAAGATATGTTCGTTGCCTCTTCGTTGATCACGGTGTCGTATCCATCCGGCAGGGCCATGATGAAGTGGTGCGCCTGCGCCATCTTCGCAGCCCGTATGATTTCCTCCTCTGTGGCGTTCTCTTTTCCGTAGGCTATGTTCTCCCTTATCGTGCCGTTGAACAGCCACGTGTCTTGCAGAACCATGCCGAAGCACCTCCTCGAATTGTGCTTGTGGATGTCCCTGATGTCTATCCCATCGAGTTTGATGCTGCCTTTCTGTATTTCGTAGAACCGCATCAGCAGATTGACCAGCGTGGTCTTTCCGGCACCGGTTGGGCCAACAATCGCAATCCTCTGGCCGCTGAGGACTTCGATGTTCAGGTTCTCTATGAGGGGTCTCTCGGGGACGTAGCTGAAGGAGACGCTTTCGAACCTGATGTCTCCCTTCGCCTTTTCAATCCTCAGCGCGTCTGGTTTTTCGGGTTTTTCTTCCTCTTCATCGAGGATGTCGAGCACCCTCTCCGCTGCTGCAATCGTCGACTGGATGAGGTTGACAATGTTGGAGATCTGCACGATGGGCTGTGTGAACTGCTGGGAGTACTGGATGAAGGCCTGAACGTCACCAATGGTGATGACCCTCTTCGTGACGAGGATGCCTCCCACCACCGAGACGATTACATAGCCCAGATTGCCTATGAACCGCGTCAGCGGCATGATCATGCCGGACAAAAACTGTGCCTTGTGACTCGCATCACAGAGCTGCTCGTTTATGCTCTCGAACCTCTCGGTTACATCCTTTTCTCTGCAGTACGTCTTCACAACGACGTGCCCGGCGTAAACTTCCTCTACGTGCCCGCTCAGTTCTCCAAGCTTCTTCTGCTGCCTCAAGAAGAACTTCTGGGAGTATCTCGCGATGACGGCTGTCGTCACGATACTCAGCGGCAACGTAAGCGCCGTAACCCCTGTAAGGAAAGGGTTTATCGTGAGCATCATGATCGTGACGCCTGCCACGGAAACTACCCCGGAGACGAACTGAACGAGGCTTTGCTGGAGCGTGTTGCTGATGAGGTCGACGTCATTGATCACCCGGCTCAGGATCTCACCGTGAGTTCGAGAGTCGTAGAATCTCAAAGGTAATCTTGCGAGCTTTTCGGAGACGTCCTTTCTCATCTTCATCACAATCTCCTGAGAAACCCCCGCCATGATGAACTGCTGCAGATAGGTCAGAAGACCGCTCAGAGAGTACAGTACGCTTACCTGGATGAGGATCTTCGCCACGTACGAAAAGTCTATCCTTGTGTTGGGGCGTCTGAGCATTCTCGCCATGATGCCACGAAAGACCTCGGTCGTCGCCCTGCCGAGAATCTTCGGTGCGATGATCGTCAAAACGGCGGCGGTGATTGTGAGGCCCAGAACGATCATCATGGGCAGGAGGTAGGGCCTCAGATAAGCGATCAGCCTCTTCAGCGTGCCCTTGAAGTCTTTGGCTTTTTCTGCAGGTATACCTATCGGGTGGCCACCCGGCCTTGGCCCTCTCATCGGGAGCACTCCCGGCTGTACAGTTTTCCTTTCATCTGCCATTGAGCTCACCCCCGACCGTTGCTTCCTCCTCAGAGATCTGTGAGAACACGATGTCTCTGTAGACCGGACACGTTCTCATGAGCTTTTCGTGCGTGCCTATGTCTTCCACCGTACCATCCTTCAACACGATGATTTGATCCGCGTGCATGATTGTGGCCACCCTCTGCGCGACGACTATCATGGTCGCATCCTTCAGTACTTTCATGAGCCTCGAACGGATCTTCGCATCTATCCTGAAATCGACTGCCGAGAAGGTGTCGTCGAAGAGGTAAATTTTGTGCTTTGCCGCAATCGCACGCGCTATGGAGATCCTCTGTTTCTGGCCGCCCGAGAGATTCGTTCCACCCTGCGCGACCGGCGCATTGAGACCTCCGGGCATTCTCTGGGCGAACTCGTTCACCTGGGCGATCTCCGCAGCCCTGAAGATGTCTTCGTCCGTCAGTTCATTCCTCCCGAATCGTATGTTCTCAGCGATCGTACCCGAGAAAATGATTGGCCTCTGAGGCGCGTAGCCTATCAACCTTCTGAGCTTTGCGAAGGGTATCTTCCTGACATCCACTCCGTCGATCTCGACGGAACCTTCGGTTGCATCGTAGAACCTCATTATGAGATTGAGGATGGTGGTTTTCCCAGAACCCGTGTTTCCGATGATTGCGGTCATCTGTCCGGGCTTCGCCGTGAAGGAAACGTCCCTGAGTGCCGGCTCCTTTGCTCCGGGATAGTGGAATGTCACGTTTTTGAACTGCGCCACGCCTTGACCTGCAGGCTCTTCGACCTGTTCCGGTTCCCTCACGGATGGTTCAGTTGCCAGCACTTCGAGAACCCTCTGCGCAGCAACAGAGGCGCGGGGCAGAAAGACGAAGATCATGGAAATCATCGTGAAGGCAAAGAGTACCTGCATGATGTACTGCATAACGGCCATCATCGCACCCACCTGGAGCTGTCCCATGTCTATCTGCTTGGCCCCAAGCCATATCAGGGCAACTATCGTGAAGTTCATGACGATGGTCATGATGGGAAAGACAACGGCCCCCATCCTGTTCACCCTCAGAGCCGTCTGCGTCAGGTCCCTGTTCGCCTCGTCGAACCTCTTCTTCTCGTGCTCTTCCCTGTTGAACGCCCTGATCACTCGAATCCCCGTGACCCTTTCTCGCAAGACGAGGTTGAGCCGGTCTATCTTCTTCTGCATGCTCTTGAAGAGCGGCGTAACCCTTGCAAACACGAGGTAAAGCGCGATTGAGGCTAAGGGGACAAAGACCAAGAGTATCATGGTGAGTTTGGCATCCTTCGAGATGGCCATGAATATACTTCCGACGGCAATCACCGGTGCCCTTATTACCATTCTTTGAATCATGACGAGCGCTTGCTGTATCTGGGTTATGTCGTTGGTGGTTCTGGTGATCAGCGAGGCCGTGCTGAACCTGTCAATCTCTGCCAGCGAGAAGCTCTGAATCTTCTTGAAGAGATCGCTCCGGATGTCTCTGCCGGCATACATCGCTGACCAGGAAGACGTGTAGCTCATGACGATGATTGCGGCAACCTGGATGAGGGAGACGAGGAGCATCCTGGCGCCGACCTTCTGGATGTAGTCGATATTACCCTTTGCGATTCCCTTGTCCACTATTTGGGACATGAGGTCCGGCAGGTACAGCGTCACGTACGAATCGATGATAACGAGCAAGACCGTTACCATCACCAGCCACAGATAGGGCTTCAGGTATTTCAAAATCCTAAGCATCCGAATCACCTCTTGTGTGGCTTTTGAGGTTGGTAATGATTCTGTCCAGGAAGTTCCTCAGCTTGAATTTTTCCTCCTCGCTGAATCCCTGTGTCGCTATGCCTTCCATCCTCTCCATCTTTTGGCTCACAAACTCGTAGTAGGACTTCCCCTTTTCCGTTAAGTACACTCTCTGGAGTCGTCTGTCGCTTTCGTCCTGCTTTCTGTGTACCAGACCCGCTTTCTCCATCCTCCTCAGCATGATTGCGACCGTCGCAGGCCTCAGGTTCAGTTTCTCTGCAACCTGATTCTGCGTTATGCCTTCGTGTCTTGCGACGATCATGATCACCGGCGGTTGACCCGGGTGCAAGCCATGTTTTTCCAGCTCTTTGTGGAGGACGTGGAAGTAGAACCTCTGGATCAGGAAGAGCCTCTTCAAAATGGTGTCCTCGTTCATCCTCTCATCCTTTCAATTGACGTCAAAAAGTTAGACGTCAATATTCTATCACTGAAGCCCATCCGTGTTAAGGGGTTTCTTGGAGTGTGCAAGGTTTCCACTCCTTCGGCAACGAGGTGATGCACGTGTTCGTGTAAATGTGTTGGAGGTGTTTTTCAGAGAGAAAGGAGTACAAAAAACCTCACCATCCAGAGTATGTGGTATAAGTCTGGTTGAAAACAACCAAAGAAATACTCCGGAGGTGAGGTCTTGTGCACATGCATATGGTACAACAAATCCTCAAAGGATTTCAGAGGATTCTGGAGAATATGAATTTCCAGGAGTTTGAGGGAAAGCTCTGGGAGACCATGAACGATGTGGGTAGATTGAGGGTTGTCCTCGAAGCCAAAGATGGAAAAGCGGACTTCCCCTAGTTTGGTGGAGGTAGATTTGCATAGAATCGGTTAAGGGGTGTTCAAGAATGGAAAATGGAAAAGGAGTTCGAAAGAGAGATTCGAGAATTCAAGTTGGCAATTCTCGAATCTACGAAGAAAAGCAATCCGTAGCGCAAATAGCCCGGGATTTTGGTA